>OKVT01000218.1_pt1 | contig 21854 bp, 19 predicted proteins | sample 1606951 | NCBI WGS metagenome assembly OKVT01 (sample SAMN03281019, study PRJEB24777) | human gut metagenome | isolation source: fecal sample PR141 from 1 month old male Chinese infant, vaginal delivered... | place: Singapore | collected 2005-11-08
GCGATAATCACCCCGTCCACCCCCTGCGCCGCCAGCGTATCAAACCGCTGGGCCATCTTTTCGCCGCTGCGGCCTCCCTGGGTGAGAAATACCATTTTCCCCTGCCTCTCCAGGGCATCGGTGAGGCCGGCGGTTAATTCAGCATAAAACGGTTTTGACAGGTCGCTGACGATAAGGCCAATCACGCCGCTCTGCCCACCGCGCAGCGAGGCCGCCTGACGATTGCGCACAAATCCCAGCTGTTCGATAGCCTGATTAACCCGCTCGCCGGTGGCGCTGGAGATGCGCCCTTTGCCGCTCAGTACCAGTGAAACGGTACTCACGGAGACGCCGGCAGCCAGCGCCACATCATTGATGGTGATCTTTTTTGCGATTGCCATAACCTGCTGGCTGACTCCCTTGCCTGTCGATAAATCGTTTTATCATTGTGCGATCTTTATAAACCTTATTATCGCTTGAATATGTGATTTTTATCGCACTAAAAAGTGATAAAACGTTTTATCTTGCCGTGGCGTTAGTTCTCCCGACCACTTATGAATCAGGAACCGTGCTATGACGGCGAAAACAGCACCAAAAATCACCTTATGGGAATTTTTCCAGCAGCTGGGAAAAACCTTCATGCTGCCCGTAGCGTTGCTCTCGTTTTGCGGGATCATGCTGGGGATCGGCAGCTCGCTAAGCAGTCACGATGTTTTGACTCTGCTGCCGTGGCTGGATATGCCGCTGCTGCAGGCCATCTTTATCTGGATGAGCAAGGTCGGCTCCTTTGCCTTCAGCTTCCTGCCGGTCATGTTCTGTATCGCCATCCCGCTGGGTCTGGCGCGAGAGAACAAAGGCGTCGCCGCCTTCGCCGGCTTCGTTGGCTACGCGGTCATGAACCTGGCGGTCAACTTCTGGCTGACCGCGAAGGGTATTCTGCCCACCACCGACGCCGCGATCCTGAAGGCCAACAATATCCAGAACATTATCAGCATTCCGTCAATCGATACCGGGATCCTCGGGGCGGTGATCGCCGGGATTATCGTCTGGCTGCTGCATGAACGCTTCCATAACATTCGCCTGCCGGACGCCCTGGCCTTCTTCGGCGGCACCCGCTTCGTGCCGATCGTCACCACCGTGGTGCTGGGGCTGGTTGGGCTGGCGATCCCGCTGGTGTGGCCAGTCTTCGCTATGGGGATCAACGCCCTCGGGAAGATGATCAACAGCGCCGGGGATTTTGGGCCGATGATCTTCGGCACCGGCGAGCGATTGCTGCTGCCGTTTGGCCTGCACCATATTCTGGTGGCGCTGATCCGCTTTACCGAAGCCGGCGGCACTCTCGACGTCTGCGGCCACAGCGTCAGCGGCGCGCTGACCATCTTCCAGGCGCAGCTGAGCTGTCCGACGACCCACGGCTTCGCCGAAAGCGCCACCCGTTTCCTGTCGCAGGGTAAAATGCCGGCATTCCTCGGCGGCCTGCCGGGAGCCGCGCTGGCGATGTACCACTGCGCCCGTCCGGAAAACCGACATAAAATTAAAGGCCTGCTGATCTCCGGGGTCATCGCCTGCGTGGTCGGCGGCACCACCGAGCCGCTGGAGTTCTTGTTCTTGTTTGTCGCGCCGGTCCTGTATGTCATCCACGCGCTGCTGACCGGTCTCGGCTTTACCATCATGGCGGTGCTCGGCGTCACCATCGGCAACACCGACGGCGATATTATCGACTTCGTGGTGTTTGGCATCCTGCATGGTCTGGCGACCAAGTGGTATCTGGTGCCGGTGGTGGCGGCAATCTGGTTTGCGGCCTACTATGCCATCTTCCGCTTCGCCATCACCCGCTTCAATCTGAAAACGCCGGGCCGCGACATCGACACTGCCGCCAGCGTGGAGAAAGCCGTCGCCGGTACCATCGGCAAATCCGGGTATAACGTACCGGCGATTCTGGCGGCGCTCGGCGGCGCAGAGAACATTGTTTCGCTGGATAACTGCATTACCCGTCTGCGCCTGTCGGTGCACGATATGAGCAAAGTGGACGCCGCCGCGCTGAAAGCCCATCGCGCCATCGGGGTGGTACAGCTCAACCAGCATAATCTGCAGGTGGTTATTGGCCCGCAGGTACAGTCGGTAAAAGATGAGATGGCCACGCTGATGAATACCGTGCAGGCCTGATCCCACTAGTCCCCCTCTGCTACGGAGGGGGCGCTCGCTAAGGAAGCTCCAATGTTTGATTTTGCCACCCCTATCAATCGCCACGGCACCTGGTGCACGCAATGGGACTATGTCGCCGACCGGTTTGGCGCCGCCGATCTGCTGCCGTTCACTATTTCCGATATGGATTTCGCCACCGCGCCCTGTATTCTCGACGCCGTCAGCCAGCGGCTGGCCCACGGGGTGTTCGGCTACAGCCGCTGGCGCAACGAGGCGTTTCTCGGGGCGATTGCCCACTGGTACGCCAGCCGCTTTAACAGCGACATCGATCCGCAATCTGTGGTCTACGGACCGTCGGTTATCTATATGGTGGCGGAAACCATCCGCCAGTGGTCGAAAGAAGGCGACGGCGTCGTGGTCCACACCCCTGCCTACGATGCGTTCTATAACACCATCACCGCTAACCGGCGGCGGATTGCCCCGGTGCCATTGATCCTGAAGGATAATCGGTGGCGCTGTGATATGGACCGCCTGGAGGCGGCGCTGGCGGAGCCAAAGAATACCCTGCTGCTGCTGTGCAGCCCGCACAACCCAACGGGGAAAGTCTGGCGTCGCGAGGAGCTGGAGACTATGGCGGCCCTGTGTCAAAAATATGGCGTCAGGGTGATTAGCGGTGAAATTCATATGGACATGACCTGGGGCGAACACCGCCATATCCCGTGGAGCGAGGTCGCTCAGGGACCATGGGCGCTGTTCACCTCCGGTTCGAAGAGCTTCAATATTCCGGCCTTTACCGGGGCCTACGGCTTTATCCCCGAAGAGAACGAGCGCGACAGCTACCTGCAGGCGCTAAAGGGTCGCGACGGGCTCTCTTCCCCTTCCGTGCCGGCGCTGGTCGCCCATATCGCCGCCTACCGCGACGGGGCTCCCTGGCTCGATGCCCTGCGCGACTACCTGCAGGCGAATATGCGCTATGTCGCCGACACGCTCAACAACGCCTTCCCCGCGCTCGGCTGGCAGCCGCCGGAGGCCACCTACCTGGCATGGATCGACCTGCGCCCGCTCAACGTTGACGATCGCGCGCTACAGCAGGCGCTGATCGCCGAACAGAAGGTGGCGATTATGCCGGGTTATACCTATGGTCCTGAGGGCAACGGCTTTCTGCGACTCAACGTCGGCTGCCCGCGCGAGAAGCTGGAACGCGGTGTCGAAGGACTGATTGCCGCCCTGCGCAGCCTCAGCTGATTCGACGCGCAATCTACAGGTCATCGCGCCGGCGAAACGCCAGGTAACCGGCGCCGAGGGTAAAGACAGCGACAATCACCACCAGCAGGATAAACCCGTGGTGGTTGCTTGCCAGCGGGATCCCACCGACGTTCATGCCGAAAAAACCGGCGACGATGTTAATCGGCAGCGCGAGGACGGTGATCACCGTCAGGGTATAGAGGGTGCGATTGCTCTGCTCCAGCTGGCGGGCGCCAATCTCCTCCTGCAGCAGACTGATGCGCTCGATCAGGCCCGACAGATCGTTAAGCACCACGCTAAACTCTTCAGTGAACTGACGAAACGCCTGCACCACCGCGCGATCCATCCACGCCGGCGGCCGGTTAAGCAGCCGGAACATCGCCGCCGGCTCCGGCGCCAGCAGCCGCTGGAAGCGTAAAAGCATCCGCCGTAGCCGCGCCAGATCGGCCCGGTTGCGCTGCACGTGATTGCTTAGAAGACGCTCTTCAATAAGGTCAACATGGCGGCTGGCCTGGCGGACGACCTGCTCCAGCACCTCCTCCTGCTCCTCCAGCAGAAAGGCCAGCAGCTCAGTAGACGTGTTCACCCTGAGCGTCTGCAAGCGCGGCAGCATCCATTCGATAAACCGCAACGGTTTGAAGCGCGCCGTCACCACCAGCCTGGGGCTACAGTAGAGCCACAGCGTGGCGGTTTCCGCGCTGGTATCCTGCGGACGAAACAGCACATCGTTAAGCACAGCGAACAGATTTTCCCCCTGTCGCTCAATGCGGGTGGTGTGCGAGCCGCTGCGGATCTCCTCGAAGAAAAAATCGGCCACCGGAAAGTGGCTGGTTAACCATTTCTCGGCGGTGGCGTGATTAAGATTCAGGTGTAACCAGATAAACGCCTTGTCATCGGCGAGCGCCTGATAGCGGGCGCATACCTCGCCAGAGGCGATCGGCTGCGGGGGGCGCTGTTCATGAAACAAATAGCCATGCACCAGGCCGGAAACTTCACTATCAAAATCGGGCTTTAACATCTTCGCGGTGACGTCTTGACTCATGGCTCCCTCAGGACAGGCACTGGCACCGTTGATGCCCGAATAGTGCCATCTTTCGCTATTTTCCGCGGGCTGGCAAGGTTAATAATCTGGTCATAAAACAGTAACCTGGCTGACATATGACGGCCAGTATCACGCTTCATCCCCTCGCCGCGCAGGCGATGCGATGGAAGCGAACGGAAGGTCTTCTTGCCTTTATGCTCAGGCGGTTATTAAAATAAATTTGATTATCCTCAAAACTTTTTTAGGCAGAAAGCGGTATTAATTTGCGCGCTTAATCATTGCTTTCACCCAGGTTTATTGAGGAGGAGACCATGAAAACCTATGACCGTAATCGTAACGCTATTGCTACCGGCAGCATGGTAATGATCGCCGGTAACGGGACGACGGGCGTGATTAAAGCTATCCATGGCGAGGGGAAAACCGCTGAGCAGTTGCGCCGGGCGGACTGCGTTGAAATCGACGGCTGCGAGGGCCGCTTCTGCCCGTTGGATCTGATCCGTCTCGGCTTCCATTAATTCCTGCCGCCAGGTCGTTAGTATCAGGCCACCTGTGGTGGCCTGCTCTTTTCCCGGGAAATAAAGCGTCTAGCGAAAGCTCCACTGAACACTCATCACAAAGATCGCCGGCACAATAATGCCGCCTTCCACACCGAAATAATCGGTGAAATTATATTGCAGGCCATGATAGAGGTAGGGCGAAAAACCGATGCCGGTGATTTTTTTGGCGGTGCGGTAGGTGCCGGAATCCCCACAGTGGCTGAAGGCATCAAAGAAAAATTCCCCGGTATAGGCATACACCCCTTTCAGTACCCAGCCGGTATCGTTTTTCAGCCAGTCGCGGCGCACGCCGAGGGTCAGGCAACGATCGTCAAAGCTGTTTTTCATCGTTCCGACCAGCACGCTGTATTTTGAATCCTGAGAAAACTTGCGCTCCACCGAGAAAAAGTTGTTATTGAAATGTTCGTTATATTGTCCGTGGTTACCCGTCATATGATAGACATAGGAACCGGTATTCATCGAATAGAGGTTTAATTCCCCGGCCTGCGCCGACGGCATGGCAACCATTAGTAGCCTTGATAACAAAATCCATAATTTATTTACCATTCAGTAACCTATGCCATACCCGTAAAAAGAACCCGGCATGCTAGCACCGCTTAGCTAAACCAAAGGGCAATCAGATAAACCGACGCTCTTCGCGGCGGGAAAATATGACGCTATCTGCACTATAGCAGTCGTCCTCTCGCCTGGTGAGCGCCTGCGGTTATACTGGAGAAACATTCCCCTAATCGTTAAGGACCGCTGTGTTAGCCACTCTCCTCGTTGCGCTGGTCGCTATTATTCATCTCGCCATCCTGGTGCTGGAGATGTTTCTCTGGGAAGGCTCCGCCGGGCGCCGGGCCTTTAACCTCAGCGCCGATTTCGCCCGGCAGACCCGGGTGCTGGCGGCCAACCAGGGCTTGTATAACGGCTTTCTGGCCGCCGGCCTGGCATGGGGGCTGTGGCTGGGGGCGCCGGGGGTGCAGGTGGTTATCTTTTTCCTGGCCTGCGTGCTGGCCGCCGGGATTTTCGGCGCGCTGACCGCCAGCCGCAAAATTCTCTATATTCAGGCGCTGCCCGCGCTGCTGGCGCTGGTTGCCGTGCTGACGCAAGCGTAGGGCCTTGATCCAAAACAGAGAAAGCAGGCGCTAAGGCGGGTACTATTTGCCCCCTTTGGTCGGTCATCGACCGTTAATACCTTCTGAGTTCAGAGGCATTTTTATGACATGGCAATCCTTCAAACAGGCCTGGCTTATCCGGTTCTGGTCTCCTGTCCCGGCGGTCATTGCCGCGGGCATTCTCTCTACCTACTATTTTGGCATCACCGGCACCTTCTGGGCGGTGACCGGCGAATTCACCCGCTGGGGTGGTCAGCTGCTGCAGCTGCTGGGCGTCCACAGCGAACAGTGGGGCTATTACCAGCTGATACATCTCGAAGGGTCGCCGCTGACCCGCATCGATGGCAGGATGATCATCGGCATGTTCGGCGGCTGCCTGGCCGCCGCGCTGTGGGCGAATAACGTCAAACTGCGCTTGCCACGCAGCCGGATCCGCATTGCGCAGGCCGTGGCAGGCGGCATCATCGCCGGGTTCGGCGCACGGCTGGCGATGGGCTGCAACCTGGCGGCCTTCTTCACCGGCATTCCGCAGTTCTCCCTGCACGCCTGGCTGTTTGCCATCGCCACCGCCATCGGCTCCTGGTTTGGCGCCCGCTTCACGCTGCTGCCCCTTTTTCGCATCCCGGTAAAAATACAAAAGGTGTCCACCGCCTCGCCGTTAACCCAAAAACCGCAGCAGGCGCGCCGCCGTTTCCGCCAGGGGATGGTGGTCTTTTTCGCCATGATCGGCTGGGGCCTGCTCACCGCCGCAGACCACCCGGCGCTCGGCCTGGCGATGCTGTTTGGCATTGCCTTTGGCCTGCTTATTGAGCGCGCGCAGATCTGCTTTACCTCCGCCTTTCGCGATATGTGGATCACCGGCCGGACGGTGATGGCGAAGGCGATTATCTTCGGCATGGCGGCGAGCGCCATCGGTATCTTCAGCTATGTGCAATTGGGGATGGCGCCGAAAATTATGTGGGCCGGTCCTAATGCGGCGATTGGCGGGCTACTATTTGGCTTTGGCATCGTGCTGGCCGGCGGCTGTGAGACCGGCTGGATGTACCGGGCGGTGGAGGGCCAGGTTCACTACTGGTGGGTTGGGCTGGGCAACGTCATCGGCTCAACGCTGCTCGCCTGGTGCTGGGACGATATCGCCGCCCCGCTCGCCACCCACTGGCAGAAAGTCAACCTGCTGAACGCCTTCGGTCCCTTTGGCGGACTACTGGCCACCTATCTACTGCTGCTGATCGCCCTGCTGCTGGTGATCGCCTGGGAGAGACATTTTTTCCGCCGCCAGGCGGCGGTCCGGACCGTGAAGGAGAGCGCATGAAAAACATCATCCCTGATTATCGCCTGGATATGGTCGGCGAACCCTGCCCGTATCCGGCGGTCGCTACCCTGGAGGCAATGCCTTCCCTGCAAAAAGGCGAGATCCTCGAAGTGGTCAGCGACTGTCCGCAGTCGATCAATAACATTCCGCTTGATGCAAGGAACCACGGCTACACGGTGCTGGATATTCAACAGGATGGCCCAACCATTCGCTATTTGATCCAGAAGTAGCGCCGTTTTCCCGCCGGCGGCCTTCCCCGCCGGCGCTTGTCTCCTCGTTCCCGCCTCGCCGTTCGCTTACGCATCGCTGACCAGGTAGCCAAACGATTGCAATAGATTGTAACACTTGAAACCGTGTTCCAGTTACGCAATAACCATTAATATAACGCGCCTATATTATTAAAATGCGAATAAGTTATTTAGTGAATGGTTTCTGCCGCTATCGGCCAAAGCCGCACACAGCGACACGATAAGGATCGAAATGGAACTGCTGGTCAGGCTGGGTCATTTTTTTGAGCAAGCGCGTTCTGGCGCCGACTATGCCACCTTCGCCAATGAACTGCGTCGGCATCAGGTCTCCTACTACATCTATTTTGTTTCCACCGGCAATATGAATTTCGTAATGGCAAACGACGAGGTGGTCTCGGTAAAAAGCGCCCGCGGGCTGCTGCGCGTTCGCGCTGAGGCCAGCCATTGTCTGACCAGGGCCGCCGTTATCCGCCACTTTGCCCGGGCCATTAACTTTGAACAGTACTGCCGGGATCTCGCCAGCGCCGGGGTGTTTAAGTGGATCGTCGATCTGGAAGAGGAGACCCGGCACTACTGGTCGAAGGATAATACGCTGTTATATAAAGAGTGCCTGATGCCCCCCTGAACAGGTCTCAGGGGGAGGCGGCGAGGGTCAGCCTTTAATCGCGGGTCTGCACCCAAAAGGCGTGGATCAGGCCAGGAATATAGCCCAGCAGGGTCAAAATGATATTGAGAATAAACGCCCAGCCGAAGCCTTTTCCCAGCAGCACACCCAGCGGCGGCAGAATGATAGTGAAAACGATTCTCCAGAATCCCATAACCTCTCCCTTCGTCTAACGTCAATTTTTTACTAAGCTATTCAATAGTTAAGCATAGACGCTTTTCGTCGTTTCGCCAGCAGGCAGCCCCCTCATCTCTGGTAACAAAAATCATTCCCTGCCGTCACGGGCAAAAAAGACCGGGAAAACATTCACTTTTCCCCTCTCCGGCCCGCAGGCCCTGGCAAAGCGCACAGATTGTCAGTTGACCAATCAGGGGGACAGGGCTAAGCCTGGAGGAGTTTCATCACATCGAGTCGTTTTACCAACCGGAGAATATCCATGAGTAAACTTGGGATTAATGGATTTGGTCGTATCGGACGTCTGGTGTTACGTCGTTTATTAGAAGTCGACAGCAGCCTGGAAGTGGTGGCTATCAACGACCTCACTTCGCCAAAGGTGCTGGCCTACCTGTTGAAGCATGATTCAAACTACGGCCCCTTCCCGTGGAGCGTCGACTTTACCGAAGATGCACTGATCGTCAACGGCAAAACCATTACGGTGTATGCCGAAAAAGAGGCGCAGCATATTCCATGGCAGGCGGCAGGCGCCGAGGTGATTGTGGAGTGTACCGGGTTCTACACCTCGGCCGAGAAATCGCAAGCCCATCTCCAGGCCGGCGCGCGCAAAGTGCTGATTTCCGCCCCCGCCGGCGAGATGAAAACCATCGTCTACAACGTCAACGATGACACCCTGACCCCGGATGACACCATCATCTCCGTGGCCTCCTGCACCACCAACTGCCTGGCGCCGATGGCCAAAGTTCTGCAGGATGCCTTCGGCATCACCGTAGGCACCATGACCACCATCCACGCCTATACCGGCACCCAGTCGCTGGTGGACGGGCCGCGCGGAAAAGATCTGCGCGCCTCCAGGGCGGCGGCGGAAAACGTTATCCCGCACACTACCGGCGCGGCAAAAGCCATTGGCCTGGTGATCCCTGCCCTGAGCGGTAAGCTGAAAGGCCATGCCCAGCGCGTACCGACCAAAACCGGCTCAGTGACGGAGCTGGTATCGGTGCTGGAGAAAAAGGTGACTGCGGATGAGGTCAATCAGGCGATGAGGCAGGCGGCTGAGGGCAATGAATCCTTTGGTTACACCGAAGAGGAGATCGTCTCTTCCGATATCATCGGCAGCCATTTCGGTTCGATCTACGATGCTACCCAGCTGGAGATTGTGGAGGCCGGCGGCGTACAGCTGGTGAAAACCGTCGCCTGGTACGATAACGAATACGGCTTTGTCACCCAACTGATCCGCGTGCTGGAGAAATTTGCCCGCTAAGTGAACGGCGGACAGCCTGCGCTGTCCGCCGGTTCTGTGTGGAGTGCCTCAGGCCTGCAGATAGACCACTTGGGTCTGCAGGTACTCATTCAGGCCGTGGCGGCCATCTGCGCCGCCGATCCCCGACTTACGCCAGCCGGCGTGGAACCCCTGCATCGCCTCAAAGTGCTCACGGTTGATATAGGTTTCGCCAAACTTCAGTCCCTTAATCGCTTTCATCGCCACGTTCAGATCGCGGGTATAGATTGAGGAGGTCAGGCCATAATCGCTGTCATTGGCCATCGCCAGCGCCTCATCGAGGGTCGAAAAGGCCACCACCGGCAGCACCGGACCGAAGGTTTCCTCATGGATAATGTCCATCTCCTGACGTACATCCAGCAGCAGGGTCGGCGGATAAAAATAGCCTTTGCCCTCCAGCGGCTGACCGCCCAGCGCCACCCGCGCCCCCTGCGCCACCGCCTTCGCCACTTTGCCCGCCACCTGGTCCCGCGCCGCCGCGTTGATCAGCGGCCCCATCGCGATGTCATCTCGCGTCGCCGGGTCGCCAAACTGGACGGCCTTCATCGCCTCACCGAGGCGGTTGACGAAGCGGTCGTATATTCCCTGCTGAACATAGACCCGCTCGACGCAGTTACACACCTGCCCGGTGTTAATCACCCGCGAGTCCACTACCGCTTTCACCGCCAGCTCCAGATCCGCATCATCCATTACAATGGCAGGCGCTTTGCCGCCGAGCTCGAGGCACACTTTGGTGATATTTTTCGCCGCAGCGGCCATAATTTTTTCTCCCGCCGCCACGCTGCCGGTCATGCTGACCATCGCCACCTTCGGATTGCCGGCCAGCTCCTGGCCAACGGTTTCTCCGCGGCCAAGCACAAGGTTAAAGACCCCTTTCGGCAACCCAACCTGATGGACAATCTCGGCAAAGGCGATGGCATTATTGGGCGTAAATTCGCTGGGCTTAATGACGATGGTATTTCCAGTGATCAGAGCCGGCGCCAGCTTGCGGGCGATAAGAAAGAACGGGAAGTTCCACGGCAGGATCCCGGTGGTCACCCCCAGCGCGCGTTTAAAGACAAGGATATTCTCCCCCGGGCGATCGCTCTGCACGATCTCACCTTCGTAACGGCGCGCCCATTCTGCCATATAGTCGAGATAGTCCGCGGTGAACGCAACCTCCACCGCCGCCAGCTGCTGGATCTTGCCGCCTTCAGCGACAATCAGCCCGGCGATCTCGTCGGCACGCTGGCGGATACCGGCGGCAATTTTGCGCAGCCAGCCCGCACGCTCAATGGCCGGCAGCGCTTCCCAGCCGGGCTGGGCGCGCTCGGCGGCGTCAATCGCCAGCCGCGCCTCTTCGGCAGTCCCGTCCGGGATCCGCGACAGCAGCGCTTCGGTCGCCGGGTTAAGCACGTCGATCCAGCCGTCGCCGCGACCGGAAACGAACTGGCCATCAATATACATCGGGTGTTGAACGGGTGCTGTCATGGCTGCTCCTGTGGTGCATTTGTATTTAACAGGTGATTTTTTTGTTAAATATCGGGCGGATAAGCCGCTGTTCGGCAGCACATTGACGCAGTTCTGTGAGCTGATTCATAAAAACGGGCCAAAAATGCCCGCTTGAGGTTACATTTTAATAACACAAATTGCCCGTTTGCGACGAATCTGCCGTAAACGGGCATTTTTCAGCCGAGGGTGCGGGCCTGCAGCGCCCCGGCAAGCTGGGCGTCCTCCCGCAGCTGTCGCCAGGCGTCGAGGATCTCCGGCGGGAAGGTGACATGGCTGATGAAGTCTTTTCCCCGCGGACCGTACCCTTCAGGGGTATCCTGCAGGCGCGGCAGCTCGCCCAGCAGCAGCCCCAGGTAGCGGGTGACCGGCCAGAGCCCCGCTCCGCCGCCCGCGAACCCCAGTTGGCCATCGGTCTGCTCCAGCACCGGCGAGCAGCCGGGAAAGCTCAACCACTGCGGCGGCGTCGTCGCCCCCTGCCAGACGCGGGCGAAGGTAGCCATGGTTCGCCGCTGCATAGTCGGGTCCTGAATGACGATCCCGCGACGATGGGCGAGCCCCCGGCTCTCCAGCGTGGTCCGGGTAAAACGGGCGTTCTCACCGCAGTTGGTTGACTGGTCCTCCACCACCAGCCGCGAATGGGGGATGTGCCAGTAGTCATGAGCAATGTCGGCCAGAACATGCGCTTCCGGGCGGCCATCCACCGGCAACGTACGGTAACGGGGATCCTGGCGCACCGCCTCGTAGAGATAGCCCGTAGAATGTCCCACGCCGCCGCTGATCAGCAGCGGGACCGCCTGCGCCGCCGCCAGACGGCAGGCGGCGTCGATGGTTGGGATCACGGCGTTGCCGGCCAGCACTACCACGTCCACCTGCGGCAGCGCGGGCAGCGTCGCCAGATCGTCCTGCGCCAGCCAGGCGCCGACCTGGTTAGCCACCGCCAGCGTCGCTGCCGACAGCGGAGGAAATTGTTCTGCCATTCTGTCTCCTTAATCCTCTCTCAGCCGAGCGGAGAGGATGCTTTCGCTATCATAAACGCCGCCTGCCGGGAGGCATAGCGGCGTCGATTTGTAACCATTTTGAAATAACAAGAAACATCTAAAAACAGGCGGGTTGCACCTGAACAACTCACTATGAAAATAACAAAAAACAGCAAAATCAGGTGGAAAATAAAAAATAGCGTCGCGGTTATACCAGTTCTAAGCGCGCCATAATGCCCAGTTTGCCAGCCATAAACTTGCCAATTGTAACCTTCAACCCTAAGTTGCTTAACAATTACACAACCTTTTCACATCAGGTTGCACCCTGCTCGTACAGAGTGACACCTGACCTATCTACCGTGGCGGGAGAACGTTTCGTAATGAGCAATCCACAAGACAACACTGCATCCATTCTGCAGAAAAACAAGAAGGTACTGATCGCGAGCCTGACAGGCAGCGCCATCGAATGGTTCGATTATTTTCTCTATGGCACCGCCGCCGCGCTGGTGTTCAACAAAATCTTCTTTCCGATGGTCGACCCGGTTATCGGCCTGATCCTCTCCTGGCTCTCCTTCTCGCTGACGTTTTTTATCCGCCCCATCGGCGGCGTGATTTTCGCCCATATCGGCGATCGCATCGGCCGCAAGAAGACGCTGGTGCTGACCCTGTCGCTGATGGGGAGCGCCACGGTGGCGATCGGCCTGCTGCCCACCTACGAGATGGTGGGCCTCTGGGCGCCGGCCCTGCTGATTACTCTGCGCATTATTCAGGGCATGGGTATCGGCGGCGAATGGGGCGGCGCGCTGCTGCTGGCCTATGAATACGCGCCGGAAAAGCGGAAAGGCTTTTTCGGCAGCATTCCCCAGGCCGGGGTGACCATCGGCATGTTGATGGCAACATTTATCGTCTCGCTGATGACGCTGTTCGATGAGGCGCAGTTTCTCGCCTGGGGCTGGCGCATACCGTTCCTGCTCAGCTCCGTCCTCGTTTTTCTCGGCCTGTGGATCCGCAAAGATATCGACGAAACGCCCGCCTTTAAGCAGGTGAAAAAATCCGGCCAGGTGGCGAAGGCCCCGCTGCGCGATACGCTCAAGCACCACTGGCGGGAAGTGCTGATCGCCGCCGGCCTGAAAGTGGTGGAGACCGCCCCCTTCTATATCTTCTCCACCTTTGTAGTCAGCTACGCCACCACCACCCTGAGCTATCAGAAGTCGCAGGCGCTGGAATCCGTGACCCTGGGCGCGCTGGTGGCCACCGTGATGATCCCGCTGATGGGGCTGCTGTCAGACAAGGTGGGTCGGCAAAAGATGTACACCCTGAGCGTGGTGCTGCTGGGGCTGTTTATCGTCCCGTGGTTCCTGCTGCTCGACACCGGTACCGGCTGGGGCATCATGCTGGCGACGATCGTTGCCTTCGGCATCCTGTGGGCGCCGGTAACCGCGGTGCTCGGCACCCTGTGCTCTGAGATTTTCAGCGCCAATGTGCGCTATACCGGGATCACCCTCGGCTACCAGCTGGGCGCCGCGCTGGCCGGGGGCACCGCGCCGCTTATCGCCACCGGTCTGCTGGCAAAATATGACGGTGACTGGCGGCCGGTGGCCATTTATCTGGGCATTACGGTGGCGATTTCGCTGCTGGCGATATTCTGCGCCAGCCGGATGAAGTCCGCGCTGGGCACGGCCCCCTCCCGGGCGGAAAGCGCCTGACCGCAGCCCGCCAGGGCTACTACGGCGCCGACTATCCCGCCCGGCGGCGCTGCGCTTGCGCGGGCCTACGAGGAGATTACGCCGCGGGGGATACCGCTTATCCCTGGCCCGGTAAGACAGTAGGCCCGGTAAGGCGCCAGCCGCCACCGGGCCGAAACAGGCGTCAAGTCTTCCCCCCTGCTTAGCCGGCCGCCAGGGCCGGCGGGTGTCAGGCGCTCTGGTTGTCCAGCTGAAGCTGCCCCTCGCGCCGCTGCTTCAGCTTCCAGAAGCCCCACAGCGCGATAAACCACAGCGGAGAAGCCAACAGCGCCAGCAGCGTGTCCGGGTCAAAGATCATGATGAAGATAGCGAACGCGAAGAACAGCAGGCTCACCCAGCTCATCACTACCCCGGCGGGCATCTTAAAGATCGACCCGGCGTGCAGGTCCGGACGCTGACGGCGGTAAACCAGATAGGCCACGAGGATCATCCCCCAGCTGAACACCACCATAATCGCCGCCAGGGTCGAGACGATGGTGAACAGGGTCATCACGTTCGGCACCAGAAACAGCAACAGCGTGCCGATCAGCATGCAGAAGCAGGAGAACAGCAGGCTGCGCACCGGAATGCGGGTACTGCGCGACAGGATACGAAACTGCCAGTGCGCATGCTTCTCCACCGACAGGCCGTACAGCATGCGGGTGCTGGAGAAGACCCCGCTGTTGGCCGAGGACATCGCCGAGGTCAGCGCCACAAAGTTAATCACCGCCGCGGCGGCAGGCAGCCCGGCCTTGGCGAACAGCGTCACGAAGGGGCTGGTCTCCGCCGACACCCCCGGCCACGAGGCGACAGCGATGATCACCACCATCGACAGCAGATAGAAGATGATAATCCGCAGCGGCAGAGCATTGATCGCCTTGGGCAAAATGCGCTGCGGATCGCGGGTCTCCGCCGTCATGGTGCCCAGCAGCTCAATGCCGGTAAAGGAGAAGATCGCTATCTGGAAGCCGGCGAAAAAGCCGGTGATGCCGTGGGGCATAAAGGCCGTCGGGTCGGTGAGATGGCTGAGGGAGGCCGTCACGCCGTCCGGGGAGGTCCAGCCGGTGGCAATCATCCAGCCGCCGGTGCCGATCAGGGCGATAATGGTGATCACCTTGATCAGGGCGAACCAGAACTCCGCCTCGCCAAACATTTTCACCGACAGCAGGTTAAGCAGGAACAGGATCGCCAGCATGCTGAGGGCCGGCATCCACGCCGACAGTTCCGGGAACCAGTACTGCATATAGCTCCCGCAGACCACCACGTCGGCGATACAGGTCACCACCCAGCTTAGCCAGTAGGTCCAGCCGAGGTAAAAGCTGGCCTGCGGCCCGAGATACTCGCCGACAAAGTCGGCAAACGAGCGGTAGTCATGGCGGGTGAGCAGCAGCTCTCCCATCGCCCGCATCACCATATAGGTAAAGAACCCGACCAGCACATAGATAACCAGGATCGAGGTGCCGGCGACGGCGATGTTGCGCCCCGCCCCCATAAACAGCCCGGTGCCGATGGCGCCCCCGAGGGCAATCATCTGGATATGGCGGGCGCTGAGCCCGCGCTTAAGCTGTGACGCGCCTTCACCTCCGGCGGCAGGTGACGCCTGATGTTGATGTTCAGTCATGGTGTTTCCTCAGGCTGGTTGCGGGAGACGAAGGGCAGCGGCGCGGAGCAACAGCCCGGCGCGCTGGCCGGTGGCGACCCCGGCGTTGGGAAAGAGGATATAGGGGGCCCGGGCCTGCACCACCCAACGTTTCTCTGCCTGGCGGGCGATCTCATACCCTGCCGGGAGCGCGGTGAAGTTTTCAACGTCTGCCGCGAGATTAAGCGTAAATTCCCCCTCGCGCTTGATGATGCTCTCCTCGACCAGGAAGTAGTCCACCGGCGCTTTGTCGCGCGGCGGCAGCGGCGCGTCAGCGATCCAGGCCCGGATCGCCGCGTCGGCGGCGGCGAACAGGCTGAGATCGTTGGCGCCGAACGGCATCACTTTCCCCAGCTCCAGGGTGGCGCTTTGCGCGGCGAACTTTTCGCAGGTGAAATGGGTGAAGGTGCCGCCCGCTTCGGTATGGCGCACGACGGCGTCCATCCCGCTGGCCTGCAGCAGCTGATAGAAATCGGGCGAAAAATCCCCGGCGTGGGCCGGGAGCAGCGCAAACTGGCGATACAGCGATCCGCGAATGGCGGTGTGCATATCGAGATGACCACGGTTGACCGGCCCCGCCGCATCGGCGGCGCGATAAAAAGCCTGCACCGCCTGCTCCAGCGCAAAAGCCCGCCGCGACTCATTTCCCGGGGTGACCGCCAGATGGCGGCCGCCGAACAGGCGATTCAGGTCGTTATGCAGATAGCGGCGCGCGGCGCGGATCGCCGGCAGATTACCAAAGACGATCAGCAGCGCCTGCGTGAGCGGCTGCCGCCCCTGGCTCAGATCGTGGGTTAGCTGCAGCAGCAGTTCAATCGGCGCGGTCTCATTGCCATGCACGCCGGCGGAGAGGATCGTCGCCTGGCGCCACGGCGCCGTCGGCAGCAGCTGTAAAATGCCCTCGCCCAGCCAGCGGGCCTCGATGCCCGCCGGAAAGGTCCACGCCTGCAGGCGGCAGTGCAGTAAATCGTTAACCAGGTGCTCCATCTGCCGCTCCTTAACGCTGAAAATTATAGACCGCGCCCAGGCGCAGGATCTGCGTCAGCTCATCCAGCGCCTGATAAACCTCGCGCAGCAGCTGCGGGTCCGCCAGATCGCGGGCATGCAGCCGGTCGCGATAGTGTTTTTCCACCCATGCCGTCAGCTGCTGATAACGTTCGTCGTTCATCAGGCTATGGGCGTTGACCGCCTGGCGCTCCGCCTCGTTGAGCACCACCCGCAGCCGCAGACAGGCCGGGCCGCCGCCGTTGCGCATGCTTTCCCGCAGGTCAAAGACCGCCACTTCATCGATCGGCGATGCGCTATCGGCGGCGAGATCGCTGAGATAGCGCCAGACGTTTTCCCGCTGGCGGCACTCCTCCGGCACCACGATCAGCATCTTGCCGTCTGGTTTGCTCAGCAGCTGGCTGTTGAACAGGTAAGAGGCTACGGCGTCGTCGAGCGAAACCCGCTCGTCCGGCACTTCCACGCTGGTGAACGGGATATCCAGACTGTCGCTTTTAGCCCGCAGCGTGGCCAGCACTGTCGCCTGATCGACAAACGCCTGCTGATGGTGGAACAGCACATGGCGATTGCTGACCGCGATGACGTCGTTATGAAACACGCCGCGATCGATAGCCTGCGGCCCCTGCTGGGCAAACACCGTGTAGCGCGGATCCAGCTGATGCAGGCGGGCCACCGCTTCGCTGGCCTCGAGGGTCTGCCGCGCCGGATACTTCACCGGGGCGATACCGCCGCTGGCGCGTCGACCATAGACGAAAAACTGCACCCCCTGCCGGTCATATTCCCGGCAGAAGCGGTTATGGTTGGCCGCCCCTTCATCGCCGAGGTCGCCATGCTGCGGCAGCGCCGCATGGTGGGCAAAGTAGCGCGGATCGGCGAACGTGGCGCCAAGGATCGCCGAGGTGGTGGGCGCCTCCTGCATACGGTGCAGCTTATTGTTCAGGTTGGCGACGGTGAAATGGACTTTGCCATCGGCGCTGTCCGCCGACGGTGAGACGGTCGCCGCGTTGGCGGTCCACATCGACGAGGCGGAGCTGAAGGCGGAGAGCAGCTGCGGCGCCGCGTGGGCCGCCTGCCGGATAACCTGCTCATCGCTGCCCTGGAAACCCACTTCACGCAGCAGACGCAGATTCGGCCGCGGCTGCGGCGGCAGAATGCCCTGCACGAAGCCGCGGTCGGCCAGGGCTTTCATTTTATACAGCCCCTGCAGCGCCGCCTTTTTAGGGTTAGAGAGACCATCGCGGTTATTTTGCGAGGCTTCATTGCCGACGGAGAGTCCGGCGTAGTGGTGCGTCGGGCCGACCAGGCCATCAAAGTTTGCTTCAAAACCAGACATATGTCCTCACAGGATCCGTTATCAGAATGGCAGGCCCGGCGATACCGTCGCCGGAAGCGTCAGCGTATCGCTGACCAGAGAGGCCATCGGCCAGGCACAGTAGTCGGCGGCGTACCACGCTGCCGCGCGATGGTTGCCGGAGGCGCCCACCCCGCCAAACGGCGCTTTACTCGATGCGCCGGTCAGCGGCTTGTTCCAGTTGACGATCCCGGCTCGCGCCTCGTCCGCCAGCTGATCAAACTGCGCCGCATCACTGGAGATCAGCCCGACGGCCAGGCCATAGCGGGTCTGATTGGCGAGGCGAATCGCCTCCGGGAAGCCGTCGTAACGGATAATCGTCAGCAGCGGGCCAAAGTACTCTTCATCCGGCACCTCAATACCGGTGACGTCGACGATCCCCGGGGTCAGCACCGTGGAGCGCGGGTCAGGCTGGCGCATGCGCAGCAGCACCTTGCCGCCGAGCCCCTCCAGTTTTTGCTGCGCCGCCAGCATGTTCTGCGCAGCGTCGAGAGAGATCACCCCGCCCATAAACGGCGCCGGCTGATCATCCCACTTGCCGGCGCGGATCTGCGCGCTGGCCTCTACCAGCCGCTGCAGCAGCGCATCCCCCTGCTCGCCGCGCGGCACGATCAGCCGGCGCGCGCAGGTGCAGCGCTGCCCGGCAGAGATAAACGCCGACTGGATAATCACATGCAGCGCCGCATCGATATCGGCCACGTCGGCGACGATCAGTGCGTTGTTGCCGCCCATCTCGAGGGCCAGCATCTTCTCCGGCTGGCCGCCGAAGTAGCGATGGAAGTGGAAACCGGCCGCTGCGCTGCCGGTGAACAGCACGCCGTCGATATCACGATTTTCCAGCAGCGCCTGGCCGGTGGCTTTTCCGCCCTGCAGCAGGTTGATCGCCCCGTCGGGGATGCCCGCCTGCTGCCACAGCTGGACGGTCATTTCAGCGGTAGCCGGCGTCAGCTCGCTGGGTTTAAACACAATGGTGTTCCCGGCGATCAGCGCCGGAATGATATGTCCGTTGGGCAGGTGGCCCGGGAAGTTGTAGGGGCCAAAGACCGCCATCACGCCGTGCGGTTTGTGGCGCAGCAGCGCTTTACCGTCCGGCAGCGTCGACTCATGAAAGCCCGTCCGCTGGTGATAGGCCTCGATGGAGATCGCGGCCTTGCCGATCATCGCCTGCACTTCGGTGCGGGTCTCCCACAGCGGCTTGCTGGTCTCGCGGGAAATCAGGGTCGCCAGCGCCTCTTTATGCGTCTCCAGCAGCGCGGCAAAACGCTGTACGACGTCAATACGCTCGGCCAGCGGCCGGTGCGACCAGGGATAAAACGCCGCGCGCGCCGCGGCGCAGGCCGCCTGGACGTCGTCAGCCCCCGCGCTGGCCGCCTGCCACAGCAGCGACTGATCCTCCGGGGCCAGTTTGCTCATCGTTGCGCCGCTGCCTGGCAGCCACTGCCCGGCTATAAACTGTGCTTTTATCGCCATGATCTGTTGTCCTCTGGATTCAGGGTTACCGTAAAAACGCGGTCGGTTTCACTGACCTGCAGCGCGTCCAGCGCGGCGCTGTCAAGCGAGACCTGCTCTTCGTGGGCCACCAGCAGCGCCCGAAAGTTGTCGAATTGACCGTTGGCGACGAGGGTCGGCGCCGGCAGGTCGCCCATCAGCTGCCGGACAGGCAGGCGCTGGCTGTCGCGCACGGCGCGGATCTGATCGGTGTCCGCCTCCAGCACCGGACCGGCATCGAAAATATCCACCGAGCCGCGCCAGCTGAAACCCTCTTTCTCGAGGATCGCCCGCGCCGGGGCGGTATTGGGATGCACCTGACCGATGACCCCGCGGGCCGCTTCCGGCAGCAGTGAGATATAGATCGGGTACGCCGGCATCAGTTCGGCAATAAAGGTTTTCATGCCGGTGCCGGTCAGCCGGTCGGCATCGGCGAACGGGATGTCGAAGAAATGATGGCCCAGCGCATCCCAGAACGGCGACTGTCCCTGCTCATCGCTGCAGCCGCGCAGTTCGGCAAACAGGTGCGGGGAGAACCACTCGCGAAAGGCGGCGATAAATAAAAAGCGCGCCTTGGAGAGCAGCAGACCATTGCGGTTGCGCTGATACGCCGGGTCGAGAAACAGCGTACACAGCTCACTATGCCCGGTGTGGTCATAGCTGAGATTAAGCAGCTCCTGGGGCTTATAGACTCCCAGCGCTTTCGAGGCGCGCACCGTTTTCTGAATGCGAAAATTGTAAAACGGCTCGTCCAGGCCCACTGCGACCTCAATGGCGCTCACCCCCACCACCCGCGCCAGCGCGGTGTCCTCCAGCACAAACAGGAAACCCTGCTGGCTGCGCGGCAGTTCGCCGGCGAAGGTCTCGATACTGCGCCGGATCCGGGCCGCCAGACGCCCGACGTCATGCGGTAAGGAGGTCATGCCGACCCCCGCCCGCGCGGCGAGGCGGACGATGTCGTCGAGATCGTTTTCCCGTACGGGACGAAATAGCATCACAGGCCGTCCTCCCGGTTAGCGGGTTAAGCGGGCAACGGCGCGATCAAGGCGCACGAAGGCTTCCGCAATATCCGCCAGCGGGATATTGAGCGCCGGCGCGAAGCGCAGCACGTCCGGGCCGGCAATCAGGGCGATCAGCCCCTCTTCCGCCGCCAGGTTAGTCAACGTTTTGGCCTTGCCGCGCAGCGGCCCCGCCAGCTCAGCGCCGATCAGCAGACCGGTGCCGCGCACGGCGCTGAACGCATCGTAACGGGCAGAGATCGCATTCAACTGGTCAACGATCAGCGCATGGCGCTCGCCAACGCCCGCCAGCAGCGGCGCATCGAGATGGGCCAGCACGGCGTTAGCGACGGTTGCCGCCAGCGGGTTGCCGCCGAAGGTGGTGCCATGGGTGCCTGGCTGGAAGACCTGCGCCCAGGCCTCTTTCGCCAGCATCGCGCCGATCGGGAAGCCGCCCCCCAGCCCTTTGGCGCTGGTGAGAATGTCCGGGACGACGTTGTAATGCTGGTAGGCGTAGAGATGGCCGGTACGCCCGGCGCCGGTCTGCACCTCATCGAATATCAGGGTGGCATGATGGCGATCGCAGAGGGTACGCAGCGCCTGCAGGAACGCCGGGTCCGCCGGGATCACCCCGCCTTCGCCGATAATCGGCTCGACGATCACCGCGCAGGTGCGCGAGGAGATCGCCGCGGTGACCGCCTCGATATCGTTATAGGGCAGATGGGTAATGCCCTGCGGCAGCGGAGCATAATCGCTGGAATATTTCGGCTGGCCGCCAACGGAGACGGTGAACAGCGTGCGGCCATGGAAGGCGTGGTTGAAGGCGATGATTTCGCTTTTTTCACCGCCAAACTTATCGTGGGCATATTTCCGCGCCAGCTTAAGGGCCGCCTCGTTGGCTTCGGCGCCGGAGTTGCAGAAAAACACCTTGTCGGCAAAGGTCGACTGCACGAGGGTTTTCGCCAGCTGCAGCACCGGCTCGTTGGTATAGCCATTGCCGATATGCCACAGTTTCGCCAGTTGATCCTGCAGGGCCTGAGCCAGCGCCGGGTGAGCATGGCCCAGGGCGTTCACTGCGATGCCGCCCGCCATATCGATATACTCTTTCCCCTGCTGGTCCCAGACGCGGGAGCCCGCCGCTCTGACCGGAATAAACGGCGCGGGGGCAAAACAGGGAACCAGGTAAGCGTCAAAATCTTCGCGAGTCATACTGCCTGACATAATTTATCTCCGGAACGTAAGACGACGGAAAACGCTCCCGTCGCGTTGGACAATCGACATCAACCCTGCCCCTCGGCTTATTTTGGGCACGAGCGCGCCCGCTGCGATGGTAAAAATATTCACCACAGAAAAATAAAGCCCTATTCTTTTTGCGGGTAATTGTTAATTCATGGTTAATGCCATGTTGTTGTGTGGGCTAATGCTGGCCTGTGAACAAC
>OKVT01000225.1_pt1 | contig 20964 bp, 19 predicted proteins | sample 1606951 | NCBI WGS metagenome assembly OKVT01 (sample SAMN03281019, study PRJEB24777) | human gut metagenome | isolation source: fecal sample PR141 from 1 month old male Chinese infant, vaginal delivered... | place: Singapore | collected 2005-11-08
TCTCAAGGTTATTATTGTTTGTTTTCATCTTTTGTGAAATTTACCATTTTAAAGAGAAATCATTTTGGAAAATACAAAAAAGCCCCTTGGAAAAATCCAAGAAGCTTTTAGTTGACTTGGGCGTCTGATTAACGACGAAGTCCGAGTGATGCGATCAATTCGCGGTAACGGTTAACGTCTGTGCGGCGAAGGTATGCCAACAAGTTACGACGGTGACCGATTTTTTTCATCAATCCACGGTAAGTTGCGTGGTCTTTTTTGTGTTGTTTAATGTGCTCGTTAAGATGGTTGATTTCCCAAGTAAGAACAGCTACTTGAACTTCAACTGAACCTGTGTCACCTTCGTGACGTGCGTATTGAGCAATGATTTCATTTTTTTTCTCTTTTGAGATTGCCATAATATTTTTCTCCTTTATATTGCTTCATCCGAGTCGTAGGTTTTTGGCGTCTCCTACAACCAAGAAAAAGTTACTTGTCATACGACAGTCCTTATTGTAGCAGATTACTGCTGCTTTTGTCAAAGGTTTTTAATGTTTTGTATATATTCGCAATTTTTAGAAACAGACTATCCGAAGACAGGAAAAGCGTTTTATTGTAAGATAGCCTTTTTTCAAAAGACCATCTCTTTCTTCCATCGTTGAATAAATTATACCAAGTTTAAGCTAATTTGTCAATAGTTTTTTTAAAAAAACACGACGAAAAGCCCTTTTTAGGGCTATTTTTTGATTAATAAGGCTATTCTTAGTGATAATATGGGTACCGAAGATAAGGGTTTTGACCGCTTTGAGGAAGGATATGATCCTCATGGTAAGACTGTTTAAAATCATCCGCCGACAACTTTTCCAAAGCTTTTAGCTGTTGGAATTCTTCTTGCCACTTGCCCTTAAAAAAGTCATCCAAAGTGCCTGCATCCGCCATAAGAATTAACTGACTAATCGTTTCGATTCCCTGTCGTGTCCAATACATCCCTCGACGTTTTGCTCGATAAGTAATCTTACGGTGTTGACTTTCCATCACACCAATTCCTCTTTTTTCCAACCCTCTTAAATGAGCAGGCTTAGTATATTGAAAATGAGTTAAAAGCTTTTTCTTAATGCTGAGAAATACCTCATCAACCATCTCCTTATTGAGACTTTCAGCCTGCTCAAAAGCAGCTCTCAGCCCCTGCTTATCGTGACTATTAATGGCTTTAAAACTTTGTTCTAGCAAGTCCTTACTAAAAAATCTAAATGCTTGCTTTAACATCTGAGTAACATGATAACCGTCATAAAAGTGTTCATGGTGCTTGATTTTTAAAGCTTTTGCCAGTTCCTTAAATACATATGGTGTATAACCATGACCGCCATCTGAATTTGTAATCAGAATCGTTTCTTGGGTGATTTCATAGGTGTCATACAAATAATCTAAAACTTGCCGTCTAGCTTCTTTTACATTTAATGCTAAGATTTCATGCTTATGAATTAGCTTAAGGCGTTTACCTCTACCAACAGCCCCTTCATGAATAACAAAGTGGGCTAAATCTATCTTATGGCTAGTATCAGAGTTTTCTCTTGCTTTCACCATCACCCCATCACCCTCCACATAAATGACAGGGCAGTGACGCTTTTCAACACGATCTTCCTTATAAAATTGATAAGCTTTCCGATCACTTAACAACTGATAATAGGTTTTTATCACCTTATTGACCGTTGTCGTCCCTAACGATATCTGGTAAATATCCGATAAAAACTTCGCTGTTTTTGCATAAGGCATTATGGAAGCACAAATGGCAATGACCTGCATCATTTCCTTAGAATAACGACTATTCTTTGGTAAATCTAGTGCCTCATCAACTGGGACACACCAATCATTGTCTTTTTTATAGCGTCGTCGAGTAAACGTAACTTCTCCCGCTGAAACAAAGGCTACCGTACGCTCAGTAGATTGAATATAACGATAGCCTTTTGCTAACATAACGGGACGCATTTGCTCATCGTAATGATTAATAACTTTTAAAAGTTCTTTTTGACTGGCTGCTAAACATTTTTGACGTAGCTGTTCTTTATCAATAGATAACATGACTAATAGCTCTTTTCTAATGAATTTACCCTTATTATAAGCCATTAGTTACATGTCTTTCCAATAATTTTTTATTCCAAGAAAAAAAGCTTCTAACCTTAACAGTTAAAAGCCATAAGGAAGCATCACTTCTGTGAATAGTGAACTCAGCATTGAAAAAGAGATGTCAACTCACTTGAACATCACAGAAGTGAATATTAAGGGAACCCCCTTAACACTTTCATTCTATACTAAAGAATCATTTTTGTAAAGACGTCACTTAAAACCACGATGAATCTTAGGACTTACGAGATACCAATTTTTTAAACCTAATCATCATTTTATCTTTGAAGGCTAATATGAAGCTAAACATTACTGTTAGGATACCTAAGACTGCTAATATAGGATTAGCTTTCTCACCCGTATGAGGCAAAGTTATCATATCTCCTTGAATAGTCTTAGCCATGTAAGTCCCATCTGAATTTTGAGTTAGTCCAACAGTTTCAGGCGTTACCTTCTGCCCCGATAATAACGTCACTAAACCATCTCGTATGTCAGTAATCGCAGTACCATTTGAAAGCGTAACTGGATTAGCAGTTGTCACATCACTAACCACTTGCCCTGTTACCGTTGACGTCGTGCCAACTTGAGAAGCGCCTGCTTCTTGTGCGGTTTCCGCAGAAATATTAGGATTATTGGTTGGCACAGATGTATTAGGGACAACAGTTGTTGTGCCACCATCTACTGTTGGAACAGAGACTGGCGTATCTTTATTCTCTTCACTTGGTAGAGGAAGCTCCTGCGGAGTGTTTTCCTCATCTGTTGTTTCTGTTTGACTACCTTCTATTGTTTCAGTCGTATTTTCTGTTGAAGAGGTACTACTTTCTGTCACAGGCGAAGATGGTTTCGTGCTATCATCGGTTACCGTTCCTGCCACTTCATCAGAAGTACTTGAAGATGGTGTTGAAGGTGCTGGTGTACTTTGTGATGGTGTGACAATTGTTGTATCACCAATCGTTCCAGCAACATCTGTTTCATCTGCTAATGCTGGACTTGCCATAAGTAAAGCTAGTCCACAAACTGTTAGCGTTGAGAATACTTTCACTTTTGATAATGTCATGATAGACCTTCTTTCTTTATTTTTTACTATTGAATACCTATTGGGATACCATGGAGAGACTCAAAGTCACATTGACTCGTTCCTATTACATAGTTTCCAGCTAAGGTCAGAGGCTCAGCCTCCTCTTTCGTTAAATTAATGGTAAATTGATAAACGTTGTCACTATCACTGCTATAAGCTTGTAAAGATGTCAAGTCTACTTGATAACCCGCTTTTAACATGGTGATAATGGTTTGCATCATAGCCTGAGGGGTAATACTTAAACGATTGTCCAATGTTCCCCTCGTATCATCTAATGCTGGTTTGGTATTGAGATAGTCAAAAGCAATCATCACCGCCTCAAGAACTGGTGTTTGATCTTCTTGAGAAAGTTGGCTATCTGTATCTTCTAACGTATCTTTTGCTTCTTCCTGTGCTTGTGGGATAGAAGAACTACTAGAAGTGAACGAAGAACTCAAACTGATTTGATTTGACGTTGACATCCGTTCCATTGTCGGCTTGTGTCTTCTGTTAGCTTGACTACAAGACTTAACTATAGAAAACACTAAACCAGCTAGCAGAATTAATGATAGGATGATTAGTTTTTTACGCATGTCATTGACCTTTCTAACCTACTGATGAGGCATTATCTGAGATATTATAACCCGCTTGACTAGGGTCATAAAAACTCCAGCCATGCTGATATTGGCTAGTTGGAACATAACGATAAGACCAGGTATATTTGCCAAAGCCTTCATTTTCCCCCGATAAGGCAGCATAGTTTTGTTCGACGACTAGAATATCTCCATTTGAAAAGAGATGGCTAACCACGCCAGTATGCCCAACATCATTTCCAGCAGCACTTGGAGTTTCACTAAAAACAGCTCCTGCTTTTGGTGTTGATGACGTCAAGCCACCAAAGGCTTTTGCCCAATTCTTTGCAATATCTTGACCGTTACCACTCGTCATTTTAGGGTGTGATCCTTTCTTTTGCCAGAGAGCATACATGAGACTAGCGGAAAGGTCAGTACACTGTCCGCCTGTTGAGGCAATCGCCTGCCAACCTGTGTTAGAGCGATACGACAATCCAAGACTTTCTGGAGAGAGCGCATAAGATTTCAAGTCATCTGGTAAGTCATCTTTTTTCCAAGCATTATGGGCGCTATAATTAACGGTTCCGCCATCCGTATCCCATGTTCCAGAACCACCACTATCGCAAGAGGTAGTGATAGCTGTTCCGCTTTCAGTACTAGAGGTTAAATCCGTACCAGTTGCCCCAAAAGCTTTGGCAAAGGTATCCGCATGATAGCTAATGCTAGCTCCACCAAACATATCATAAGCTTTTTGGGCATCTGCTTGTTTTTGAGCTTGATTGATAGCTGCGGTATTACCACGTTCGTAAGCTTGCCAGACAAGCGTTGCTTGTTTAGGGTCAGTCATCTGAGCGAGTTGTTGAAAGGAATGGTTACCACCTGTTAAATCCATGGAAGCGTTCCAATCACCAGCGAGAATAGCCTTTGCCACAAAGGTATTTTGGGCATCGACATCTAACCATTTAGGATCACCTGCAGGCGCAAATTTCGTATAAGGGGTAAACTGGTAAATCCCACCGCCACCTGTGCTATAACCAAGACCACCACTAGGAATGACCCCAGCGGATAAGCCATTTGTGACTTCATCTAGCCCATAATGCCCTTCCGCACGATCAACTAGTGAGAAACCACCTTCTGAATTGACCCAGCCGACAATTCCTGCCGCCGCTGACCCGCTTAAGCCTTTAGATGTCCAAGAATCAAAAACCTTTTTAGCGTTGGTATAAGCGACTGAGCCTTCGTGTGTCCAATCCGTATCAGAAGCATTACTACTCGTTAACGCAACATCCGCTGATAGGTTTTGCGTGTCACAGCTTTCTTGAACACTGACAAAAGTGGTTAAAATAACCACCAAAACCAATAGAACTGGTCCAAGAATAAGTGTCCCCAAACACCCAAGACGTTTTTTAGACATGGTCTTCACCTCTTAAGCGAACGAGTTCTTGTTCAATATGAGACATACGTTTTTTGTTATGTTCATATTGTTTTTGCTTACTTAAGGTTTTCTTTAAACCACGTTCAAAAGCTGTTTTAGCTTGTAATTCCCCTAAATCAGGCGCATTTTGATAAGCAGCCAAGTCTTCCTCCAATTGATAGATGCGATAATCGTTGGGGAGGTCTTTACTGGTGCGTTTTTTCGGGTTTTGACTAGCTTTAGGGCGATTAGCCAAGTCTTCAATCGCCGAAGGTGTGTCTGTTTGAGGCATAGCAGAGCGACTATCTGATGATAAATCATCGTAGATAAGGTGGTCTTCTTCTGGCTGATAACTTAATGCTTCAACGACTGTCTGTGATTGACTGTCATCCTGCGCCTGATTAAGGTCAATGGTGTCATAATCAGGGGTTTCAATAGGATCAAGGTTATCATCCAGAATACTATCAGGAGTAACATCCCCTTGAGAAACGACTTCCTTTTCAGGGGCTTCTAAGTTATCTTGACTGTCTAGATTATTTGAGGTGACTTCATCATAATCAATATTTGCCAAATCAGGAATTTCTTCTGATAAGATTTCGTCCTGTGGACTTACCTCATCATAACCTAAGGCTTCTTCTTGATCGTGACGATCAGCCAGCAGTTCATCAAGGTTTGGCATGTCTTCGTTAGCATCTTGTGCCGGTTCATCATAATCTGGCATATCGGTATCCCAAGTATCAGTTGAAAGATCCATAGGGTTGATATTGCTATCGTCTTCATTATAGTCTTGAGAAACCTCATCAGTCTGTATGTTGTCATAATCTGATTTCAGTTTTGACATAGCATTACTGAGGTGCTCTTTTGCCATGACAGCAGCGCCTGTACCAACCCCTAAAGTCATCATAGCCGTGTCTGCGGCATTATCATACATTTCTTTAGGGTGGGAAAGAGTGGTCTGTGCTTTATTAGCGACCGTATCTGTTAATTGGTTAATAGCTCTGGCATTATGATGCCCTAACAAATAAGCTAAGGTACGCTCTTTGTTTTTCCAAAAAGCCACTAACGTAACCCCTTCTAAGAAAGTCTGAATGAGGAGTTGAACCGCTGGCAAATAGTCCCCAAATGTCGCTGTATCACCGCTAGAGAGCTTTCCAAAACCAGTAGAAACAAAAGCTGCGATTAAGCTTTCCATATAAAAGACCATAAGGGTCATAAAGCCAACAAAGGCTGGAAAGATAGAGGCACCCCCCATTAATTTCATCGTATTGAAAATGGTATCTGATAAACTAGGGATAAGGGATAGTATTAAAGCTAGTGGGAAGAAAGCAATCAAGAAGAGTACCACTAATTGAGCTAAAAAGCCTAAGAATTGAACGAGAACTAAGGGAATACCTAAAATAATCGCTTCAATAATTTTTAAACCAACGTAAATAAATTTAATGGGCAAATAATCAAAGACTGCAGAAACCCAGCGATCTTTTTCTTTACCTTCATCCGCATCTGTTCCTAACTCATCCAGATAACCACCTTTTTTATCACGGTCAGCCGTTTTAACTTTTTGAAAGCTCCCATTAACCGTTTTTCCTAAAACCTGACTGTCATCAAAGTCTTCTAACTGTCCTGTCTGATTATTATAGTATTTACCATCTAGCCGACCAGTATTGACATAAAGGTAGGCTGCATAGGCAGTTTTAGCAACATAGTTATCAGTCACAGATTGGTTTGAGGATAATTGTTTATGGCTATCTTGTGGATCCGTTAAGCTCACTTGAGCAATGGTCTGACTAGCTGAGGTGGCGAAATTATGGATGCTATCTAGGATATACAAGCCACCTGATGTGTTTTGCATCGTACCATAATAGCCAAAGCCTAACAGCAAGACTGCAAAAAGGTGTAATAAGCGACGGACAACATCACCTTTTGAAAAGATATAAGCGATAAAGCCACAAAACGCACCAATGGCAACAAGGGCATAAACAATGGATTGTGTGTAATTGCCACTGCCTAATAGCCCTTGCCACAGTCTTTTAGACATGTCATAGACTGTATGCTTGTAAGTGCCATAGAGATCAATCTTTTCAAAAAAGGATAGAATAAGTGAGAAAAATCCAACCACCATGTCTAGAACCACAAATAGACCATTGACTAACAGATAGGTCAGGATTTTCCAGATGGAGCTGATATTGACTTTTTCGGTATATTCCAAATAGGCTTTTAAATCAAAGAGTGGACAACCTGATACTTTTTGATAGAGTTTCACTAAAAGGGCATCATCTGCCACGAGATCACCTCCTTATGATGCGTACTTGTTTTCAAGCACACTTGATGTGCTTTCTTTCATTGGTTTTAAAAGTGGAGCAAGAGCAGGATGGCAGTTATGGACTGTCATCATATTAAGATTGCCATAAACGTCATAATAAAGGCATTGCCCTGAAATCATGTTATCAATCCAAGCAAGGTTCTTGTCTGTTGAGTCTAAACCAATATGGTTTAAAATCGCTTCACGCTCTTTGGGTTCATAAAAAGCAAAAACCGTTCCAAAACCAGTAGTATCGTCATCATTTTCGGCATCATGCACCGACTGAGTGACAAGACCTAAGGTATTGTATTTTGAGCGACCAACACGACGCATAGATTTAATCACCGCTCTTCCTTCTTGCGATTGCATCAAGACCCAAGCTTCATCGAAAACCTCAACCGTTTCATCATCGCTTCTTTCGCCAAAGTGGCGACAAAATGCCCCTAAGGCAAACATAAGGCAAATGGAATTCGCTTCATGATCTGAAATCATGGTGGCATCCGCTTTTGGCAAACTTAAGTCTGCAATCTCAAGGACAGTGACCCGTTCGTCATAAGAGAGCCCATTAACGTCGCCATCTGAGAAGGCTAATTCCAAAATAGAATGTTTAATAATGGCTTTAAAATAGTTCCCAACATCTGCCACATCTTGGTTAACATCTTGACAAAGAAGCTCAATCACTTGATTAAAGCCCACCACTTCTCCAGCCTCACGACGATTTAAAACCGCTGTAATCGCATTGGTTAGAGACGTGGTTTGCGTTAACTTAATATCAGTTGCTTGTCTTAAGAGATAAAGCAACATATTTTTAGCAGTGGCTTGCGCATTATCTTTCTCCAACATGACAATAGGGTCAAGGACACCATGGTTAAAAGGGTCGTTCGCATCAAGCGTGACATAATGAAAACTTTCAATATGTTTTTTCCATTTGGGAAAACGTTTCGCATAAACAGGGTTCTTAACAATGTTTAGGTAGTGATTTCTAATTTCTCGTTTCGGATCAATGTAGAGCAATCTGACATTTTGAAGACTGGTAAACAGAAAAATCAGTTGAGCGAGATAAGACTTCCCATTTCCTGTTGCCCCTGTGATAATCCAATGAGGATTTTTGGTGATTTTACCAATAATCCCTTCCTTATTTGCTACTGTTGGATTAAAGAGGACAATATTTTTAGAGCCTAAAATCGCTTCTTTAAGGCTAGCCCATTTGGTTAAGCGATTATCCACTCGACCAATATACCAACCAACACGGTTGCCAGACCTTGTGTTGGTAAAGAGCATGAGTTCCGCAAAGCCGCGACACGTGGTTAAATGCTGCCATTTACGAGTTGTACGACTAAACCGATTGCCATATAGTAGCGCTTGAAAAAGATAGGGCGTATCTTCTGCTGCCTCATGTACTGCGACTTTCATATCTTGGAAGTAAGACATCAATGACCGCTTTCGTTGTTTCACCTGCTCGATGCTAGAACCTGCCACCAAGGCATAAGCACCAAAGTTCACCAGATCAACTTTAGCCCCAACTTTTTTCATGAGGTTTTTAAGGGCATAAGCTCCCATAAGGATATCGTCTTGTTGGACAGTGTCCGTACTGCTTGCTTCCAGCATGATGTTGCGGTAACGATTATTTGACCGACCAATACGCCCTTTGAGGTTTTTACCAGTGGTAAATTCTCCTTTGAATTGTAACCAGACTGGAAAAGATAACCGTTGGACTAACTCACCTAAATGAAAGCCATTAAAGACCGTTGAGAAAGTGCCAATCGGAAGAATAGCTAAATAGGATGTTCCATAGTAACTATCCAACTGTAAAATCCCTTTTTGAGCAACCTTAATCACCGTATCTGTCACATTCGCTAAGTGACGATTAGCAATCACTTCCTCTCTTAGGTGAGGCACATAGCGTAAGAATTGATACCGTTGGGCATAGAAAAGCTCTTCTTCACTTAACCGCTGAGCGCTTAAAGGTGAAAGTAACTGATAAAGCGTATTTTCAACTTCTTCATAACTCTCAGACCAGTCATCTGAGATGGGAATTTCATAACCTAAGAGGTTAGCGATGTTTTCAGAGATAGTCGCTAATTGATGAAAAACACTCTCTTTAAACGATGTCGCCACTTGAGCTTGTTGAATGGTAATGCCAACTAACCATTCGTACTCATAGGGAATTTCCATCTCTATTGTAAGATAGTCCGTTGTTTCCTGTAGTGTTTCTTGCCCTACTGTTTGTGTTTCCGGTGCTAGGTCTTTTGAAAAATCATTATTCTTTTCTTCTAAGAGATAATCCTTAGGGACTAAAGCTGCCTCAAAGAAGCGATACGGCACCAGTTTTTTCATGACTTGTGAAACCGTTACTTTTTGTTTAGTTTTCTTATCTTCGTCAGTGATGGTAATGGGCGTATTAGGCACACGGTAAAAGCACATGGCTGTTCCATCTCGACAAAGCGCGATATTATTTGTGGTACGTTTAATGGGATAAGCTAAACGCTTAACCATATTAGCATCCTCCTTTTCGTCGTGTTTTTTTAAAAACCAAAAGCCTTGGCTAGTGCAGTCAAGGCTTAGTGATTATAAGTTTGTTTTTTCAAAGACAAAGCTTGTCTCTTCGGTGATGCGTTCTCCTTGGTAAATGGCGCGCTTATCACACTCAAATTCAATCATATAAATGAGCCAATCATAAAGGTACTGATGAACCTTTTTGCCTTGTGGTGTGATTTCAACATAACGCCCAGCGACCCAATAAGGCACGTAAACATAAAGGGGTAAGAAGACATGATGGAAATAAGCATTTAAAAAGCTAATAATCGGTCCAAAGACTCGAAACAACACCAAGAAAGTGATACCTGCCACAATGAAAAAGGAAATCTCAACTGGGGTTGAAAAGACCCAGATTCGAGCACCTTTTGGAGTTTTTAACTCTTGTATCCAGTAAGGGGCATCCACACATCTGGCATAATCAAAATATTCTTCCTCCATAGGCTAAAATCCCGTATTGATTCCAAAGAGATTGAGAAGTCCTGAAAGCCATTGAAGAAGAGCTTGACCTTTTAAGAGGGCTGCAACCAACGCATAGACAACAAGAATAATCACGATTTTTCCAATAGAGCCATCGCGCCAAAATTTAATGATAAATCCTGCTGCACAAATCCCGATGACAAAGACTCCGTCGCCACCAGCAAAGTTATGTAAATTTGATAAATCAAGTGCTGCTAAATACACTACTTTTCCTCCTTATCATTTTTAAAAATATTTTCTAACCGTTCCACATACCACCCTTTATCCGTTTTGATTAGATAAAGAGTGAAGTTTTCTGTGTGTTTATCTTGTGTGTTCGTATCTGTAAAGGTAACAGGGACTTGAACCACTTTTTGATTATCTTTTCCTTGATAAAAGACAGCGCTGTTAACGTCAATAATATCCACTTGATAACTACCGCCCATCAAGACTGGCTCTTTCATTAATAGTTTTAAGTCTGTTTCGTCACTTGAAGCGTACTTATCAAAGAAAACCGACAAGAAATTTTTAATGGATGATATGTCATCTGATGGTAGTAAGATAACATCGTTACTATTGACTTGTTCTAAGGCATCCCCTTTACCTTGATAAGTATTATCCGCTAAACTATACGGAGGACTAACAATAGACAATTTTCCTTTTGACAGTGTAAATGGAACTGCTAAAGTCATGACATAACTAGTACCTGCCTCCTCATAACCGATTTTTACTAAAGCTAGCTGATAGTTTCCCTTTTGTTCAATACTCACAACCCGTTGTGTTTTTAGGATTCTCGTATTGCGTAAGGCTTCTAAATCAGCGCCATTATCAAAGGCATAATAGCCATCTAAGGTTTTCTGCCTATCGTCAGCCGTTTCTTGGTCGTAATTAATATAAGCATAAATAAAATTGCTCATGTAATACTGAACCTTAGAGATATCTAAACTAGAAGTTGTACTCGTTACCTGTTTAACTGTCTTATCCATGATGGCTACTTTATCTTTTAAAGTAGCCACTTGTGCGGATAACCCCATAGCTCGCAAGCAACCAAAGATACCAATGAATACAAACAAAAACAAGCCACCATACACTAGGCAGCCCGCTCTTTTGGTCGAAACTTCCTTGAGTTGTGGTGACTTGCCTTTCTTTTCTTTTTTAGAAAAGCGGCTCAAAAAAGCGATGGTTTTTGATGGGTGTTCTCTTCCTCGAGACACTGGTATCACCTCCTTTCCAAAATTAACTATTCGTTAAATCTTATAACCGATTCAAAGCACCGCTTTTAAGGTATAGAAGCCTTTTGGCGTATTCAAACATTCCATGTTATCTAAATAAGGTTGTAAGAGATTAGCGACTTTACCGTCTTGTTGCAAGAGTTTTCCTAAGACCTCGCCTTCATCTTTTGAGACAAACACATAATGACAACGAAGAATAGCTAACGGTGGCACATGCTTTTTAAGCAAATGGACAATAACCATCTCGTCACCATCATATAGTTCTACTATTGCTCGTTTAAGAGCGTAAGCAGTGGCTAAATCCATTTCAGTATCAACACCCCAATCAAGGATGCCACAAACTCTAAATTTATCGTCGTGATAACCGCGTTCTTGCATTCGTTGTCTGACTTGCCCTTCTGAAAAGCGCATCAAGTCAAACGCTGGTAAGGAACGACTGATTGTGCCGTCTCTTAATCTAATATTTGCCAACATAAATTCTCCTTAAATTAAGTTAATTAAAAAGGGATCTCTACATAGCCATAGGATGAGAAGCCCCCTGAACTATCAAGGTCAATGTCACGACCATAGGCTTCATAATCAAAATACATATCGCGTTGCTCTCTAGGTAAGTTAGACACACCACCTATAGCATCAACCCAATATTCGCCAAGGTCACGTTTGGTAGTCACTTCAGGTAAAAGGCTACACTCATCAAAATCAAATCCATACCCTACAAAGTCACGAATAGTATAACCTGTCACTTCATGGACAGCTATCACTAAGTCTTCGTCGACAGCTCCTACCAACTCCGCAAATGTTGAGATGAGGCCAATGTCATCCTGAGATTTAATCAGTTTAAGGTTGCTATCGACAATTTCACAGTGTAGTTCTTCATCTTCAACTAAGCCAAAGAGGCGTCTCACTTTTGCTTTCGTCACCGGAAACACGACAGTTCGATCTTGTCCGATACGTAAATCTCTGATAGTTGCAATAATTTCCATAATATTTTCCTCTTTTCCTTTTTAATCGTAACTATTTTTGGTGGTTTCAACCACATCAGCTAGATTATGCCCAATAGCTGTCATAGCACGATGGGCTTTTTTAATGCTATGTTCATGATAATAATAAGACCTGAGGTCTTGTTTGATTTGATCTAAGACAAAGTCTGGTATAGTATCATCCGCTGCTTTCAAGCGGCTATTTAACTCTCCCATCACTTTCCACGTCTTATCATATTGGTAGGTGGTTAAAAGCTCAGAAGCGATTTGAGCCAGTTCTAAGAGCTTTTTGTTGTCATCATTTAGTGTTGCCATAACATTTCTTCTCCCTAATTTCAACTGAGATAATAAAGCGTTTGTGGTATTTTATCATATAGCCGCCCTCTTTATCGGTCAAAATCAACCAAGAGCTGCTTTCAGTTACCTCAAACTCGCTTAACTTATAATGGGCAATGGTTTTGTTTTTAAGGACAATCGTTATCATCACTAATCACTCCTTCTGCTGGGAATTGTTCTTTTAAAGCTGGTAATTGACGGTACAGATGATTATTTATCATGAGGTTAGCTAAAATCCCAAGGCAATCATTTTCTGTCTGCATCAAGATGCCAAAGACTAACAATTTACGTTTGAGAGTTACCAACTGCTTAATCTCATCATCATAAGCTTTAATAAGACTATCAGCATTAGCTGGTAGATATTTTGGGTTTTGCCTTGCACCATCTATCAGCTCATGAATATCTGTGCGGTAATCTCTAAAGATGTCTTTGGACAATTCTGGATAATAAAACTCCCTAGCAGGGAGCTTGTTCACAATCGCTTCTATTAGCTCTTTTGTGATTGGTCTAGTGACGAGAAAATCAAGAATAGGAATATCTCTAGGCGACATTCTCATACTCTCCTTTGTGACGTTCCACATCAATTTGAACTTGTAATAAGAGTTTTTCCATTTCTGGCGTTAACTCACCACTATTGAAAATCACCGCAAAGTTATTTTCATTCATCAATTTGTCGTATTTTTTAACCAAGACAAGACTGTTTGCGATTTGGTACCGAAGCCAATTAATGGTTTTACGAATATTATAAGGTTCTGGTTTCGTTGTAAGCTGTAAAGGTTCAACTCCACCAAAGAGCGCTTGCCATTTTTGATCGGCTAGATAAGCCCCAAATTGATTAGTGCCATCATAGACATCTAATCGACTATTAATCAGCCCACGAGCAATTTCAGCTAAATCAACACCATTTAGGTATTCCTCAATCACGCTATCTGCTTTCTTGTGAGCTAGGCGGATTTCAAAACGGTTCCAGATATCAAAGATTTCAGCTGCTTCATCAGCGGTTAGACGCTCTTTTTTAGCTAATTCATAGCGTTTTTCGTAGAAGTTAAAATACATTTCCGATTGCCTAGAGCCAAAATAGATAGACAGACCATTAGGCTCTTCTACAAAGCTACCGTCTTTTGCTTTTCGAACACCACCGCCACCAATGTAATTCCATGTTTTTAATTTATCAAAGAATAATTCATTGGTATAAGACTTTTGAACAAGACTGTTTAGATCAAACTGCTCACTTTCCCTAGCAGAGCCTAAATACAATTCATCAATGGCAATATCTAAACGGGTGACCCGCATATCATCTTGATAAGTGTCTTTTAGCTGTTTGAAAAAAGTTAACCAGTCTATGTCGTAATAATCTAGCATGACTTCCATTTGACGACAACCAGCGCCTGATAATTGTAAAGTGATTTGATAATTATTAGTTTCGTACTTATCGTGATAATCGAACAACCAGATATCACCACGCTTCCACAAACGGTTGTAACGCATCAAACCTGTCTCATAATCGTGAAACTCTTTAAAGGGAATGCCTAGGTATTTCATGGTAAAGTGATTTAAGTCACGAACAGACATAAAGGTTATTCGTAAGTAGTCAATCAGAAAACGCAAGCGACCACTTTGTGATGGACAATAGCCTAACTTGCTTTTAAATTTACGATAAGTGTTAAGGCTTAATGGCTTTTTACCACATTCGTATTTTGATATCATTTGCTGCCCAACACCGACCGCCTGAGCAAATTCTGATTGGTTCATACCTCGTTTCTTACGAAAATCTGTTAAATACCAAGGATTAATACCTTTCGACAACTTAACAACCTTCTGTTGCTGCAATAATTTTACCTCTTTCTTTCTGATTACTTTGATAGTTACGCCCTAAAAAAAAACATTTTACGCCCTATTTTTGAAACTCGAAACCCCTTGCTACGCTTGCTGTTTTGGGGGTTCAAATGGCTATTTTTCCATTTCTCTACCCCCCTATTAGAATGAGGGGGGTAATTTGATTTTTTGGAGGAAAACAGGGTGACCGTGGGTGATCGCAAGGGTGAGCGCTCGGGGCTTAACGCCCCGAGCTACCCTTGCTACCCACTACCCTATTTTCCTCCAAAAAAGAGCATATCATCCCCTTATTCTCTAAAGGCTAGAAAAATCGTTCAACCGTATCAACCCACGACAAGTCGTTTTCGGCTTTATAGGCATAAAGTGCTTTTAAGACCTCAATGTCAAAAGTCGAAAGCAAACATTTACCAGCATCATTCCGCTGAAACGGTTTATTAGTCGTTTTCTCAACTAATAAAATGACATTTAATAGCTGTTTAGGTTTAACCGCTAATTCTTTAGCTGCTGTACCAAGAGAAACTAGATCTGGTTTTGTGTTTTCTGGCATAGTGCCTCCTTTGATATTATTTTCTGGTGGGTTTTCTTGATTTGAGTGTGGATTATTTTCCGTGTTCGGTAAGGTGAGGTCTTGCTCTTCTAGGGGCTCCATGGCTCTAAAGGTAGCTTCAAAAGAATAGCCTTCCTCAAATGGGACCGCTGGCGAATAAAATTCTTGAGCTAACTGACCGTAGACGGCCACGTAACCTCGACCAAAAACCTTTTTACCATTAATGGTATCAATCCGCTTAAAGACTTTATCCCTATTGGCATCCCCAAAGAGCATAGTATTCCCTGTATCACCTAAATAACCTGTTGAAATACGTTTCATAAAGTTATCACGCAAATCCGTATCAATGACATCACCATCAGGACGTTGTAAGGCAGTAATCATATAGACCCCTGACTGACGCCCTTCTAAAACAATAATGCGAAAAGCCTCATCAACAATCCGTTTAGTTTCATAATCATTGCCCAATTTAGCTTGAAAGGCTGCCCATTCGTCGACTAACACAAATTTAGGACGCAAGCCATAAGCGGCATAGTTTTTCCCAATCTCATGTTCTGGATGATTTGCCATAAAATTAGCACGATCATGTACCTCTTTAGCGTTATCCACCAACATTTGAGTAATCTCTTCTTTAGTCGAAAAGACACGCCCACGAAAGACAGGAATATCCTTTAAAGAAGTGAGATCAAGTCTTTTAGGGTCACCAATATCCACATAACCAACCTCTAATAAACCTTTTAAGATGGACATGAGCAGAACTGTTTTACCGCCACCAGTCCCACCAGCAATCAGTAAGTGTGGTTCAGCATCATAATTCCACCAAACATCCTCCATCAAGCGAAGACCATGACTATCCACTTTGACCTCATCAATACCAATACGCCCTTCAATATGATCCAGAACGATGGTATAGGTGACAAACCCTTTAGCGTAAGTTTTAGACATAAAATCTCCATCAAACATCAATTCCAATTGTTGGCTCATGTTATTAAAGCGATCTTGAAACTTATTGCCTTGGAGAATAAACGTGACATCTAGTCCAAACTTATCCCGTTTGAGATAAACTTTTGGCAACTTAATCCGTTCTTTGCCCTCAGTTGTTTTTGTTGTTAAATAATAGTTGTTTTGAATGATAAAATTAGATAATACGCGTAAGTTATCTAACACACTAAAAAGAAACAGTTTTTCATAACACAGTTTATTAACGATAACCATTAAAACAGCTGGCACTAAGAACATGACAGCAGCTATGATGCTATAGGTGATCGGATTATCTTTTATAGTTTGATAATGTGTGTAATGGTAATAAACGTTACCAAGCAAAAAAGGCAAAAACAGTATAAAAAACGTTTTGCCTTTAATCGTTTGGTACAACTTCCGAACACGGTGTCCACGATAAACAAAAAGACTGTTTAGCATGGATTACACTCTCCTATTTGTGATCTTTTGACTTATCAGCTGATTTGTCAACTTTTGGTACTGATTGAGTAACCTTGTCTTTTTTCTTAATAGCTGAGGCAAAAACTTTGATATGGTCTGAACGTTTGCCAATGGTTACGTGCGCAAACAGGACCCCTTCAAGCTCAATAGGATCACGGTAGGCAATCCCTTGAGTTTCAAAAGCCGCTTTAGAAGTGTCTAACAAGGTCACGTTAATCTCTTTTTTGAGTTTTGGACAAGCCAGTTGTAAAATTGCTCCACGAACCTCGCCTGTTGGAATTTGAGGATAAGTACCATCAGGATTACGTGGTTTAGACGTATCATCCATCATGATTAAGTCATCACCTGAACATGAGATAAAAGAGAGATCCCCTAAAATCTCATTAGGTGGTAAGAGACGACTGTTTAAAATCGTATATGATTTATCCACAATTTGTTGTTTTGGTCCAAAATCTAATCCTACTTTTGTATTTGCCATTAGTTGTTACCTCCTACACGTTTTAAGTTAGTTGCGAAAATGTTTCGAGCTGGTGGGACATCTGGGCCATTCCAAGAAGTGTCTTCAAAGAAAAAAGCATCGCCAGACAATTCCACCTCATCGTCATAATCAAAGGTTTGAGGAAGGGCTGGGGTAATCACATGAAAAACACCATCTCCACCATTATTCACGATATGGCGTTGATAAGTACCACTAACCGTATTTACTTGACGCGGTGCTTGTCCAAGACTACCATAGCGAAACGTTCCAATTGTTTTTGGATCATATTGTAAAATATCCATTAATTCCATAAGTATTTTTCCTTCTTTCTTTTAAAATCCCCCCTAAGCTGTCTTATCGATAGTTGCTTAGGGGTAATAGTAATATGTTATCAAGCCGTTTTATGACATACTTAGGTCAGAATATTAGTGCTCTTTCTTTTCTTTACGACGGAAGGTCATAAAGCTAACAATAACTAGCAAACTACCCATGATTGAGGCAAGAATGCCTAACGGGCTATTGCTTTCCCCTGTTACTGGAAGCACAGCAGCTTGTACCGTTTGCACTTTCTGCGGTGGCTGTGGTGTTTCAGGAACTGGTACTTCTGGCTCTGGATCCGTATAAGTTGTGACTTGAGCGAGGAACTCACGACCATTGATCGTATTAGTAAAGAAGTTGATAACCTCACCATCTTTAATGCGTTCCACTTCAAGCCAGAAGTCGGCATCAAACGTCCCTTCAACACCTAAAGAGTTGAGGAAATCTTTATCAATACTATAAGCCCATTCACCTTTTTCAGCATCCCAAGTGACTTTAACAATTTGATTAATAAAGTCATCGTTAGTATCTTGATTAAACTCAAAGATAAAGCGATAGCTTGTTCCAGCTGCGATAGTATCACCTGCCTTGATGAGCGTTCCATCTGCTAGTGTCACGTCATAAGGAAGCGTCATGTCTTCTTTGGCGGTGTACTCAGTACCTTTGATAACCCCTTTCCAATTGCCCGTATAACGGTCATGTTCCACATCTAGTTTGTCTTTACCGTCGTATTGCCAAAGCGTGTCATGGTCTTTTGTGACGGTTACGCCATCTAAGAGGTAATTAAAGACTTGGTGCAGTGGTACTTTTTGACCGTCTAAAAGGTTACCTTTTTGATCGATGGCGTGTTTTTCGGCGGTTTCATTTGGAATAGTGATAAAGACAAGGTTTGATGAATAACCATTTGAAAATTCGATTTGCACGAAAGTGTTTTCAGCTTTTTCGCCAGCTTGTCCAATAACTGCTACAGGTAAGTTAACCGTCACATTATTGCCTGTTAAGACATAGTTTTGGTAGTAATCTTGTAGATCATTTGGAATCCAAACCACAAATTCACCATCTGGCGTGAGATGAGCGCCATCTAGGAAAATTTGAATTTCAGCTGGAATGGGTTGTCCTGCTTCAATATCGTAAAATGTTCCTTTGGCGGTAATATCATTACCTTTACTATCTGTTACAGTAGCTTTCGTAATATCAGGGTTGACTGTCTTATCATCCGTATCATCATAGATACCAGCCGCTTTAGCCATGGTTTCGACATCAACAATGGTATTGACATAAGGACTGTAATCTGTTGTCAAATGGAAAGTGGCCTCTTTATCAAAGGTCGTTTTACCGTTGATATCAGCGCCAGTCTTATCCGTTACTGTTTTCGTTGGCTTTGGATTGTCTGGCGTATCAATGGATGGCATATTAGAAACAACTTTATAATAACCAGCTGCTGTAGTATAAATCGTTTCAAAGGTGTTATCATAATGTGCTTTATCATTAAGTGGTTTCCCAACGAATGTAAAAGTTGGTACCTCTACATCTTGATCACGATGAGCGTTTAAAATTGACAACAATTTAGCTGTTCCAACGAGTTGATATGAACCATCTTCAGTTGTTTTAAGGGCATAATAATCCGCATTAGCCCCAGCTGTCGCTTCACTATCCACTTCAAAACCAGCTGGGAATGGATCAGTCATGACAACAGCAGTAATTTCTTGTCGTCCAGCTAAAAGATTGCTATTTTTAAGTACCCATTTAACGGTAGAACCTTTAGCAACGGTTTTACCATTAATATCAATATTGTCATTGTTAGTAACGGCTTTGTCATTCGTTGGTTTTTGAGTAACCTCAACAGGGTGGACAACAGTTGAAAGCGTGATATCATGAACAGTTGTAGATAGGGCTGGTGTCGTTACTGCTGCTTCAACTGTTATTGGAGCTACTGCTGTTTCAAGTTTGATAGCATGCGTTTCAGCCGTTAAAATAATATCATGTAAAGTGACATCGTTTGGAACAGTAACTACCTCTGGTGTAATATGGATGTTCTGAACTGAGACAGGTTCAGGTGTTGGAGGAGTAATATCATTCGGAACATTTGGACGATATTTTGGTGGTGTAACTGACGCAATGTTAGACGAAAAAGCAAACCAATACTGACCGTATGCATGGCGGGGAGCGTCTGAACCAGCATCCATCACAATATCAAAGGAAATCGTATCGCCACTCTTAACAATCCCAACCGCAGCTCCGTACCAGCGATTCGCTTGACTATCACCATCCCAGAAGTTAGAATCTCCAGAAGCAGGATTAGCTTCAAGACGAGAACCATTTGATTTGTAATCGTTGTAACCAGAGGCATGTAAAACACCGTTTTCATAAACAATACTTGAACCATTAATCGTCTCTACTTCAATATTTGACGATAAGTTTTGAATCGATTCTCCATAACCAGAACCAGCGTAAACTTTGGTCCGATTTAACGAGTTAAAGGCAATTAAAGCAGGAGTATCTTCGTGAAACGAAATAACACTATCACTTTCATCAAAAAATTGGATTGACATTCCCAAATGACTGCTCCAAGAACCTGCTTGCTCACCTGTCGCATCTGCTAAAGCAAAATCGGCACCATAGAAAGTCAACGTAACGTTAGGATCGTGATTAATGTGTAACCCATCCGTATCATCTTTAGCGGTATAAGTATAAACAACTTTTGAAATTTTAGTACCAGCATAAGATGAATTTTCAAGATGAGTGTAAGTTACTGTAAGGCTTTCACCTTTATGTAAGACGACACGAGTATCTTCTGTACTATCACTCGTAATCACTGTCCCATCGCTCTTAATAATGGTATTTTTGGCATTAGGTTCTGATTGAAAAATCAATGATTGGGAACTTGGAACAGAAAGATAACCATCTTTCTTGGCAGCTAACTCTTCTTCATATTTAGCTTGTGCTGCTGCATTCTGTTTAGCAATTTCCGCATTCTGAGCATCAATCTCCGCCTTTTTCTTATCATAGTCAGCTTGTGCTGCTTGATTTTTAGAAACGATTTCATTGACTTTATCAACTTGCTCCTTAGCAATCTTCTGAGCTTCTTCTACAGTTGTTTCAATAGTACCAGCGTTTGTAACAGTTGTTCCAGCAGCTGTTGCTTTATTAATAGCATCTTGAATAGCTTGATTAGCGCTATCTTGAGCATCTTTAGCGGATTGAGCATTCGCTTTATTTTGATTTTCAGCGTTCGTTTTAGCTGCTTGCGCCTCATGAAGAACTTTTATTTGTTTAGCTAAGTCAGCTTTCGCTTCCTCAATTGAGGTATAGGTTTTAAGACTGTCTTTAGTAATCGTTAAACCAGCCGCTTGGGCTTGTT
>OKVT01000242.1_pt1 | contig 19149 bp, 14 predicted proteins | sample 1606951 | NCBI WGS metagenome assembly OKVT01 (sample SAMN03281019, study PRJEB24777) | human gut metagenome | isolation source: fecal sample PR141 from 1 month old male Chinese infant, vaginal delivered... | place: Singapore | collected 2005-11-08
AGGGCATCTTTGAAGCTTAAAAAGCGAACAAAGACTTAGGATACTTGCTTCGCAAGTTCTATCCGTCACCTCAAAGCAGTGCTTTGAGCACTCAACCACTGCGTCTTGCTCGACAATCCAAAGACAATTGAGAGGCTAGGACTTTTGTCCCAACCTCTTCTATCTGTTTTACGAACAACTAAGCCTGCACCATCAGCATATAGAGAAACAAGGATAGCAGAAAGACAATACTAACCACAAGGGTCGCAAGCTTAAGTCCGCGGTGAGACCGCCAATAGCTGGGTTTCCCGAGGTTGCTGGTTGCATCCGTTGAGAGCGATTGTTGTTGGCGAGGCTGCAGGGTGATAAGGACCACCAAAGCAAGTGACAAGAGGGCGATCCCGATCGCAAATACTATTTCCATATCAGGATCCTCCCAAAACTCTAAAGAGTGTAAAAATAACTCCTAGTAAGATCACCAAGCCGATGACCACATTAAAGGTAACATTGATCTTTTCAGAACGGGTTGTTTTTTCTTTCTCGACAGGACGGCGTTTGAGCGACTCCATCCGTCCTTCAACTTCTTTGTAAAATAAATCTTTCTTTTGATCACTCACCTTGTCCACCGATCCCTTCTAGTAAGTAGGCCTTGAACTCAGCTGGGTCGATGCTACTAGATTGGCTAATTTGTTGGGCCACTGCTTCTTTATAGCGATCGACTGATTGGTAAATTTCTTTGATACGAGCGACTAGATCTGCTTCTTTTCCTTGCTCAAAGATATTGGCCTGTGCCAGGTAAGTGCGGTCATGCACGGTATGGCTAAAGGCAAGGATGACTTGCTGGTGCTCGAAAGCCTTACGGACAATACCTTGAACCTCTGCATAGTGATTGATATCCAGATAAATACTGGAGATCTTGAGCAACTCTTGGATCCGCTCTTGGCTGATATTTTGGTAAAGAACGACATTTGGGTAACGGACCATAGACAAGAGGCTGGCAGACATTTCTGTCAAGGCCGCCACACGGAAGGTCACATCTGGCAAGGACTCTACTAGATAGGTCAAGGCTTCGATCTGATCCGAATTGGTCAAGACAAAGGCATCTTTGCGGATATCATCCTTGACCTTGAAATCATACAAGTAGCCAAGAGGACCAAAGGAGGCGTGCTGGCCTTGTGAACTTAACTGGAGAGCACGATGGTAGGTCGCATTTTGCGGAATCAAGATCTTCTTGGTCCTGATTTCTGGGCTCTTTAAAATCAACTGCATATTGCCTGGAAGGCTGTCATGAAGTGGTTCTTGCCACACCAAGACGTCGCGTCCTTTGATGCCTTTATTGCCCAACTGGAGGCTAAGGCTAAAGGAGGTAGCAAGGGTATTGTAGACCAAACCATCCAGATTAAAACCACGATACTCTAGATAAAAAACGAAGTAATCTAAGCGATTCTTGAAAATCCGCATGGGTTGATGTTCCAAGGTCAAGATCAAATCCCCTGTTTGATGATTTTCTGTCAAGCGCTCGGTATCCCCTTCAAAGTATGTCGTCACTAAGGGTTGGCCTTGCGCATCACAGGTTGTGACAGCGATCTTGCGGCCGTATTGGTCATAGCGCTCGATCATCACGACTTGCCCTTTGTCATCCAACCACTCCACGCTTTCAACAATGCGCTTATAAGAAGCGGCATGGAAAGCAATCCGAGCCTTTTCTTGACCGTAATAATTCACTTTAGCGCTACTATTATCACCAGAAATTTCCCAGAAATCGGGAACCGGAACTTCATTGAAGTAGCGACCGCGCTTCTCCCCTTTTGGCTGGCCTAAAAAATAGAGAAAGGGCGATTCGACCCCATCGGGCAAGAAACCATTTGGCTCCAGGACAACCGTCGGATGGGTAAAACCAGACTCCTGCATGGAGTGGAGCAAATCCTGGCTTTCACGAGAATAAGTATCAAATACGTTCAGCATGTGTCACCTCTTCTATCAATTGCATCCAAGCTTCTTCCACTCGGCTAGTCAAAAAGTCTTCTGCACGCGCATAAGATGCTTGACGCATGCTGGCTAGATCATCTTTCTTGTAGAGCTGAATGATTTTTTCAGCAAAGGCAGTAGCAATATGGTCCACCACTTGGTCAGCTGAAGGTGGGATGAGATAGCCATTTTCCCCTTCTGTGACAAAGGTTTGGTTGCCATAAGGAACGTCAAAACCGATAATCGGAAGACCAGAACCAATCGCCTCCATCAAGGTCAAACCAAAGCCCTCGCTGGTCGATGCGGACAGGTAAACCTCATAGTTCTTATAAATTTCCTCGAGGTTGGCATGACCTTTAAGCTGGATATAGTCCGCCGCCCCCAATTCATCAATCAGAGAGCGCAATTTGCCTTCTTCTCCACCTTTTCCATAGATGTCAAAGAACAATTCTGGCAATTCTTTTTTGGCCCGAACCACCGCTCGTACCAACCAGTCAATATGCTTTTCTGTTGCCAAACGAGAGGCTGTAATCATAGAAAATGGGGTTCGATTTTCGTTTTGTGGCAAGCTGGCAAGACTTCCTACTGGGATGGTATAGATGGCCGGCCGATGGTTGGTGTATTTGGCAAACTGCTCGGCCAAGATTTCTTTTTGACGATCAGTCGCAACAATAAAGAAGTCCACCTTATCGGCATTGGTGAATTGGTAGTCATAGTAATTGTTCCACAAGATATAGTGATCATCGACACTATTGGCACTAAAGTGTTCGGCATGGACCACCACGCCCAGACGGGCTTTTTGCGCCTCTTCAAAGATGGGCTGACCGATGTTGGTTTCCCGATCCAAAATCACCAGATCTTGTTTGGTCAATTGAAGAGTTTGCATGAAATAGCGGATCAATTCTTGGCGCCCAACAATGTAGCGATCTTTAAAACGATAGATTTCGCGCCCATCCGCCATCTGCATGCTGTAGGCAACAGTCCCATCTTCATTGTAAAAGCGGCGCTCAATCAAGTTGGCTTGGTTGTTCTTAGGAATGAAGTACTCCGTACAATAGCGGGTATAGGAGAAATAATCCTTTCTTACCAAGATCCCTCTAGACACATACTCACACCGTTCCACATAGGGACTGTTTTCAGCACGCAAATAGCAGGTCAAAAAATTGTCCTGGTCTTCATAAAAGAAGCGCTTGATCTTGCCATCCACTTCTTCACGCGTTGGTTTTCCGGCAAAACCTGCTAAGACCTGATCAAGGGTATAGGTCGTTGGTGCAATCTTTAGATCTGTGAAATGGCTGTAAAGCCAAATGATTTCATCGTTTTTAAAGCCGATATTTTCAGTTAAATGTTGAATATTATCGGCTAAAATCATATCCATAAAGACGAACTTAGCTGGTTGATGGATATTGCGTAACAACTGGGCACGGTAGGCCTGGGCGTATTCGACACCACTGCTGGCCCAACCGATTCCAAGGTTGATATTGTATACTGTCATAATGTCCTCTTTTATGGGAAATGCAAGACGATTTCCCCTTTAGTATTGATTTCGACGCGGCTTAGTAGAAGATTGCGGACCATTTGTCTTTTGGCTGCCTCTTTCATCCGTTCAAAGGATTGGTAGGCTTCTTGGAAAAATTCTACCAAAGGATTTTTCTGACTGGTGTATTGACCAGACAGAGCCATCCGCAGTTGTTGCAAATAGTCGACCTGCTCGACCCAGTTTTCATCGATGGCTTTTAGGATGGCCATCCGTTGGAATTGCGCAATCACCTCATCGGTCCCTAAGACCTCATACTTGGCTTCCAGTTCGCTTTTAGCAAGTTCCCACAAGAAATTTGCCTTCATATTTTTACTTCTAAAGGTTTGGCGCGCTTTTTGAGCATCGACTTGGTAACTAACATTGTCCAAAATATAGCGGTAAAATGCTACAGGATCTTTGTAATCTTTCTCATTGACTACACTAGTAAATACGGAACGAAGGGCTTTTTCAACGATAGCATCCAAGCGTCCTTCTTGCTTAATCAAGCGGTCACGTTCTTCGTAGACGATGGCACGCTGAATGTTCATACTTTCCGCAAATTCCAGCGTCATCCGACGACTGGCTTGCCCTGAACTTTCACTAGCATTTTGCGCCCGTTCGACCAAATTTTTATACTTACGTTTGGTCAGGGCCTTAGTAGCCCCAATGCGCTCTTCCACATCATAGTCTTGATAGGTGTCCTGGATCCAGTCTGGCCCCCAGTTTTTCATCAAATCGTCTTCCAAAGAGACGAAGAACTTGGTCAAACCGGGATCTCCTTGGCGCCCTGAGCGCCCACGAATTTGAAGGTCAATCCGCTGGTTCATCATCCGCTCGGTTCCGACAACTACTAGGCCTCCTAACTCAGCTACTCCAGGTCCCAACTTGATATCGGTTCCTCGACCGGCCATTGAGGTTGCAACCGTCACGGCTCCTTTTCGACCAGATTCCTTAATGATCTGAGCCTCTCGGGGAGCATTGTTGGCATTGAGAAGATTGTGAGGGATCCCTTCGCGCAAGAGAAGATTCGAATAAAGAATTGACATCTCAACCGATCCGGCAAAGACCAGAATTGGATTACCCTTTTCGTGGACTTTCCTCACATAGTCCAAGGAAGCCACGATTTTTTCCGGCAAGGTTTGGTAGATTTCATCCGGCAAATCCTTACGGATTTTCTTGCGATTGGTTGGGATCTTAATCACTGACATGGCATAGGTATCAAGAAACTCTGCCTCAGCGACCTTCCCAGTCCCTGTCATGCCTCCTAACTTTCGAAACATCTTAAAGAGGTTTTGGTAGGTAATGGAAGCCATGGCCCGTGTTTCCTGGGTTAGCTTGAGACCTTCTTTGGCCTCAATCGCCTGGTGGAGCCCTCCTTGCAAGCGAGTCATTTCCATCAGACGCCCCGTTGCCTGGTCTAGCAAGACAATCTCAGGTTGTCCTTCGACATTGGGGTGGATGACATAGTCCTTGTCCTTAATAAAGTTTTTATTGGCCTGGAGGGCTAGGCTGATATGGCGGACCAAATCGCGGTATTGAGGATCATAAAGGTTGGGAATGGCTAAGAAGGATTCCGCTGAGCGGGCTCCTTTTCGAGTCAACCAAACCCGTTTCTTTTCTTCGTCAAACTTGAAATCTTCCCCCTCCTTGAAAGTCTGGATCAGGGTATCGATAATTCCATACAGGTTGGATTGAACTCGAGGAGAACCAGAAATAATCAAGGGAGTCTGAGCACTATCTAGAAGCACCGAATCAATCTCATCGACAATGGCATAATTGAAGTCAGCCAAAAATTGGCCATCGACAGAAGCCGTCAAGTTCTCTGTTAGATAGTCAAAACCTAGGCTAGTATTAGTCGTATAGATGACGTCTGATTGGTAGATCTCACGTTTGACTTCTGGATCTAATTCTTCGTCTTCGGATTGTTTCAAAGGAACACCGACGGTCAAACCTAAAAATCGATAGACCTGTCCCATCTCTTCTGCATCCCGAGTTGCCAGATAGGTATTGGTCGTAATAACCATGACCCCTTTGCCCTCTAAGGCATTGAGATAAACTGGCATAGTTGCTGTTAAGGTCTTTCCTTCACCGGTATTCATCTCAGCGACATTTCCCTGGTGTAGGACGATTCCTCCCATGACTTGGACGTCATAAGGAAACATACCCAAGACTCGTTTATCCGCTTCCCGCGCAACCGCAAATGCTTCTGGCAAGAGATCATCCAAGGTCTCGCCCTCTGCTAAACGTTCCCGAAATTCTACAGTCTTCTCCTGCAGTTGCTGATCCGTCAAGCGGGCGATCGCATCCTTCCAGCTATTGACTTTTTTTAAGATTTTCTTGATGTTTCTTAATTTAACGTAATCCAATGTGATCCTCTTTTTTGCAGTTTTGTTCGTCTATTCGAGAACTTCTGCTCCCTCAGACGATATTGGTTGAATAGTGAAATAGTGGAAGGTGAATTCTTGTAAGCCTGCACTAAGTAAGCGTACTTCATAGGCGTAGGCTTGATCTGGATAGATAAAGGACAAGCGTCCTTCTCCAGTTACGCGACGGCCAACAAGCTCTCCAAAGCGATCTTTGAAGACGATTTCTACCATAACGGTATGAGCCGGAGTCGCTTCCATCGTGATCACCAGCTCATACTCCTGCTCTCTTTTGAGCAGCGGTAGACTAGGAATTTGGCGGTTCTTCCCGAAATTTGTTTGCGAATACCAGGTTTTCAGCACTTGACCAGACGGCATGAGGGAATTTTGAAACTGAACGCTTCCTTGGGCAGTCGCCTGAATGGTCGACCCCCAGAGATAATCAGCTAACACGAGATCTCCCCAGTAGATGCGTCTACTGTCATTTTGTTTGATGTTTATCATTGGTTTCTTCCAAAGTCTCTTTCCATGATTTCTTTGTACTGGGTCACAAACCATTCAATGATCGGACCACTCGCATCGTTGTGGCGACCGGCACGGCTAGTACTGATAATACGAACCGGCAATGCATACAAGGCCTCTAAAATATCGGGATAGGCTTTTTGATCATAGTCATCATCCCGCATATAAGCAAGAGCTAAAATCGTATTCTTGAAGTCTGCTTGATGGAAGCGATCCCAGAAGCGTTGATTGAGCTGTCTGATCCCTTCTTGTGACACTTGACCGATGATCAACTGCATCATATCTAGAGACGTTCCAAACTCATCTGGACGTCTAAATTTCAGGTTGGCAGCGACATCCCCCAGGTTGACAATGGGTTTTCCAACCAAGATGGCATGAGGAGAATAGAGAGCGCCATAATAGAGTGCCCCAAAGGTCCCCATGGATAAACCTGAAAAATTCATCTCTTTGGGTTCAAAGCCAAGCAAGTCCAACTGCTGATCAATAAAGGCAGTAATCTGATCTTCCAGCTCTTTTGAGCCCATATAGAAGGAACCTCCTTCTAGTCTTGGGTCAGAAAAGAGAATAAAGGGGCTGCCCATATCCCGCATCATTTTAAAGCCTTCGAACCCTTCGGCCGGACGATACCCGGAAAAGTAAATATTTAAAGGTGGCTTCATATCACCTGGATGAAAATAGGCAAAAATTTCTTGGCGCTTGTGGTCCCGCAGAGTCTGAGCGCCTACCGTCATGCCTCCTAAAGGGCCATGGGACAGGCGCTTGTGTAGAGCTCCAATCGTAAGAGCCCCCTCTCCTTTTGCTTCCAACGAGAAGGCAAGGTAATAAGGTTCTGCTCCGTCTAATTCAAGCGGAGTCTGCATCTCTTCTTCTGAAAAGACGGCATCTTTGACCCAATCCCCTAGACCTCCCCTGCGGTAAAATTGAATCCGCAATTGCAGCTGACAGCTAGGGTCTTTTTCGTATTCCAACCAAAAATTGATTGGGCGACTAGCGTCGTACACATAGTTATAGACCCACTGGGCAATCGGCGTAAACTCTTCCCCGTATGCTCCATCAAGCTTAAGGAAATGTTGCCCCAAGACTGTTTGCCGGCCAGCAAAGTCAGGTCTCACCTGCAGATCACCAACCATAAAGGAATCCGCATATTGATTGTCATATTAAAAGCGCTCTATAACATAAAGAAACTGGGGCTTGTTTGAGAAATCCCACGGCCTTGCTTGCTTAAGGGTTAAGAGGTGGGCCAATTCTGCAGAAGGCGCCTCTAGCCCATGGCTCTCGTCATAAAAAACAGTATAAGGCTGAAAATACGTCAGGTCTTCTCCTAAAGCCAACAAATCTTCTGGCTTCTCTAGAATCAAGGCTTTAAATTTAGAGATTTCCTCTTCTTCCATATAGTCTTTGAGCGATGGAAGAGCCGTCACCTGAAAAAAGTGCCAGCCAAGTCCAGCTGGAAGGTCCACTTGATCTTGCCAGTTGCTCGAGCCGATTTGGAGAATATGGGTTAATTGTTGTTTCCTATCCATGACGTTCTCTCATCCATCCTTCCCACTTCTCGATCAAGCGTTGACCGGTGTATTCTTGAATTTTTTCGATTGAGTAGATCAATGCTTCATTCCAAGGCTTTAATTCCAGTAAAAAGTGAGTCAATGCCTTGTCCAATTCCTTGTCGCCTTTGGATAAGACATAGCCATTTTTCAAGTGATCCACATATTCAGTTTGGACACAGTTGACCTGTGGAATCCCCGCAGAAATCCCTGCGATCTGCGTGTAGAGATTAGGTTCCTCACTTAAATCGACGATCAAGCGTGTTTTTTCTAATTCCTGAATAATGTCATTTTCATTTGAAAAATTCTTGACCACAAAACGGTAGTCTGGTGCGTCTTGTACAGACTGCTCATCAATGATCTGGTTTTCCCCGAGGCCTGCTGGCTGAGTTGGAGTTTGAACGGTATGCAAGGCCGTCTCGCTTGACACGAGCTCTTCTAATTGTTGCTCCAGTTCCTTCACTCTTTCAGCAGCCCCATTGTAAAATGCAAAAACAACCTCAAATAAGGGGTGTTGCGCCAACACTTCCAAGATTTTCTTTAGTTGTTTTCGGGTTGGCAAGGCCTGCGCATCCACATAATAGTAGATCTTTGACTCCTTTCGCTCCTGACTAGAACCCAATCGAAGCCGAGAATCAAACGAAGTGATTCGGTGTGTCTTTCGAGCCAGGCTGGGCGATAAGGCTACGATCGCTTCCTTGGTCTTTTCACTATCCGTAATCAAAAGCTGGGCATCAATCATGTCAAAATAGAGTGCAAAGTCTTCGGCTGACAAGGGCTGGCGATCTCCATAAAAAGAAAGAACTTTCTTAACGCTACTGGCTGTATCTTGGATAAAGGCGAGATTAGCTGGATGAGCTGCAAGGACCAATTGGTCGCGTCCAGGTATCAAGTTCGCCAACCGCTCCTTCATCTTTTCAGCGACAACTTCGCCCATATTGGCATAGCTTTCTTTTTTGAAGGCATTGAAAAAGATTTCATTGACCATGACAGCCTGACTTTCTTCTGTCAGCATTTCTCTTAAGATCCATTGTCCATCAAAACGCAGGTACTCTTGGAAATAAGGCCGTCCTTCATGGTAGTAGATCCTACTGGAGACAAAACCACGGTCATCTAGGTACTCGATATAGAGGATCTTGTCCTCTTTATAACGGGTTAGCGAGAGGATATTCCCATCAATCCCCATCTCCATCGACGCAAGATGCTTGCCATTTTTAAAAGCAAGGGCCAAAAAAGGAGTATAAGAAAAAATCGTCTCTGGGGGCCATTCCATATCCTGTAACTGGACAGGACACATGGCTAAATCGGACGGGACCCCTTGCAGGTCATCAAAAATCGAGAGCACATCTGTCTCAAGTAAATCTTGACGGTGTAAAAAATAGCGCAACTGAGGACTATAGTGAGGCAACAATAAGATCCGATCCATTCCTGCTTCTTGAAAAATACGAACTTGATTAATGGTATCGTCAAATTCAATGGACTCTCGCATCCAGTACCAAGGGGTAGCTGTTTGCTGCCAGATGCGGTCCGTTCCATACCAGGCTGGTACAAAATAATACATGGTGACTCCTAGAATATTCTTGTATAACGTTGATTGACACGAAGGGCACGGATTTCTTCACGAATATTGTAAATCATTCCGACAAACATAAGAAAAGTCCCTGGAATCATGGTCAATCGCAAAAGTTCCTTATCCCATAGCAAGACAGAAAAAGGAAGGGCGGTAAAGAGGATCAAATACAGAGTTCCAAAAACCGTCAAACGCAGCACAATTCCATTGATATAGTGGCGAGTGTCTGCTCCAGGATAGATATGGTCGATATACTCTGAAGCCTTCATCATTTTGTCCGCAATTTCTTCGCCATTGACATTGACAAAAGCAAAGGCAAAAGAGAGAATCCCAATCATGAGAATGTAGAGAAGAATCCACATGGGATCTCCCATCACCAAATGCTTGGCTAACTGAGCAGCCCATTTAGCATTGGAATTCATAGACAAGATCAAGAGCATGGCATACTGTGGAATGGACACCAGAGTCATGGCATACATGAAAGGCATGCCACCAGCCGGGTTGAGCTTGATATCCAAAAAGGTATAACTCTTGAGATCATTATGGATCCCTAATTTATTGACAGGGATTTGATACTTGGCGTACTCTACAAGGACAGCGACAAACACAAATACGAAGAGGAAAATCACAGCGACAAGATAGGCGATAGGTGGGATATTATTGACATTTGAAAGGGTCTGCATCACATCTTCTGGAAGGTAGAGGACCATTCCAGCCATCATGATGACCACCGAACTTCCCAGTCCCAAGGCCGCATTTAGATCAGATAGCCAAACTAAAAAGAAGGCACCTGCCACCATAATCATGGTATTGACCGTAATGACAAGTCCAGAGTGCAAGCCTGTCTTCAAAGGCAAATACATGGCCACAGCCAGGGACTGGACAATCGCAAGCGCCAAGGTCACGTACATCTTTCGACGCTCCACAATCTCTGAGCTGGTTTTTTCGAGGTTAAAGCGTTTTGAAACGGTAAACATCCGCCATAAAATCATAGAGGACATCCAAGGAGAAAGGCCGATCGAAAAGATAGACATGCCACGGAGATTTCCTCCCATCACAGCACTTGAGAGCTGCAAGCCAGTTGCCGTCCCTTCGTTGAGTCTCAAGACCTTAGACAGGTCCACAAAAGGCAGGGAAATTTTACTTCCCAAAACATAAATAAAGACGAAAAAAATCGTCCAACAAAATCGCTTTCCTATTTCAGATCGTTTTAACATTTCTTTTTAAACTTTCTCTTCCACTCGTTGACTCCTCCATCTCGGAAATGAGCCTCTAAATCTATGCTGTACAGGCATTTTATCTCAACTTATTTTACCATAATTTGCGACGTTTCCAAACTCATTTGTCACTAATCTTTGATAATATTTCAAATGAACCATTTGGTACCGATTTCAATAAAAAATTCTCCAGATAATGATCTGAAGAATCTTGTTTGAGATGATCTTATTCCCCTAAAGCCATCAAGGCATCGACAAATAATTTCTTTGTAAAATAGCCATTGCGAATCAAGTAAGAAGTGTATTGGGCTTTTTGAACCATTTGAGCGTACTCTTCTTCTGTACATTCTTGAACCAGACGATTGGCTTCTTCGAGACTAGATGCTACAAATCCCAGCCCTTTTTCTTGGATATAGTCTACATTTGATACATAGTCTGGCACGACTACCGGAAGACCCGCTGATAGATAGGTCGATAATTTGTAGGAAATATTTTCCTTGTAGTAATCCCTCTCCTCCTCCGGATGCTCTGAATTTCCCCAGACAAGACCGAAACCACCTTTGGAAAGCTCTAAAAGCAACTCCTGCTTGGTATGCCATCCTTCCATATGAACCTTAGTATAATCGACTCCTTCAACTGGCTCTGCATAGACATGAATCGGTGTATCATATTTCCATTCAATAATATGGGGGAAGCGTGAAGGATTGCCTGAAAAGATTAGTTTTTTCTCAAATTGGGGAGTATAGAGATCCAAACTGTGGGTCAAGTCCCATAATTTTTGTACAACAAATTTCTTAACTGTGAGTCCTTCTGACACCAGACGATGGTACATCTGCTCTGACGGGACGATCACCAGATCGCTCTGATTGTACATGTCGATGTATGCAGGCAGAAGATCATAATTGCTTTCAAACATAAGTGGTGGGACATCATGGATGAACATGACTAGCTTGGTTTGAAGAAGTTTTAACTTATCAACTAAACGGCGATCCCACTCAATCCCATTCCATGAAGGAGATTGCACAAAGACAATATCTCCAAAAGCAACACTCGCCAAAATCCCATCCATTCGCGAATTCAGTTCGCCCTCTGGTTCATTGCTATGATCATAGAAATAAATCCCTAATTCGTTCACTCCCAATTCACGCACCACATTCATGATATCGTTTTGGGCCATCAAGGCTACGCTCTGAGGAGACTGCCCGAATAAATTTGTAAAATGGATTTTCATCTCTTTCCTCTAACTGTTCGTTCAATTTCAAATTTCGTGAAATCACGAGGAGAAAAGGGCTCCGATCCTCTTTGGCCTGTATTCTTCTCCATCTATTTCGCGAAAACTTCCTCATTCATTATAACACATCCCTCTCTTCTTTCACATCTCCAACAACTAAAAGACCATCTCTCGGCGATGAGAGACGGTCTTTTTAGTTCACATGGACTAGCGGCTATCTTTTTTACGGAAACCTAGGAGAGATAATCCTGATAATAGGGCAGAAACTCCTGTGGCAAAAATACCAGATGAAGTCCTTCCTCCTGTCTCTGGTAGAGAAGGAGCAACCTTGTCTTGACTAGAAGCCAGACGTGCTGGTTCAGTCTCTGTCTCAGAAACTGAGTGAGACAAGCTAGAGGAAGCCATTACCAGTTCCGTAGCAGACCTATTACTTGAGAAGTTTCTCGCATAAGACACCTTGACAGATCTTGAAACAGGCTGTGATTCGGATTGGTTAGCAGACATTGAAGCTTGAGATTGCGATTCAGATTGACTTGCTGAAATTGAAGTTTGAACTTGCGATTCTGATTGGCTTACTAAAATCGAAGCTTGAACTTGTGAGTCAGATTGACTTACCGAAAGTGATTCTTGGGCTTGCAACTCAGACTGACTTGCGGAAATTGAAGCTTGGACTTGCAATTCTGACTGGCTTACTGATGTTGAAGCTTGAACCTGTGACTCAGATTGACTTGCAGAAACTGAAGCTTGAACCAACGATTCTGATCGACTAGCTGAAATTGAAGCTTGGATTTGCAATTCCGACTGGCTTGCTATAATCGAAACTTGAACTTGTGAGTCAGATTGACTTGCCGAAAGTGATTCTTGGGCTTGCAACTCAGACCGACTTGCCGAAGTCGAAGCTTGAACTTGTGACTCAGATTTGCTTGCCGAAACTGAGGCTTGAACCAAGGATTCAGATTGGCTCACTGAGGCTGATTCAGAAATTTTCTCGCTCATCGAAGTAGATTGAGACAAAGAAACAAGTTGAGAAACTACTTCCTTCGATCCAACAGCGGATGTTGACTGCGATTGGGACAAGGAAGTTGATTTAGATACCACATCAGATAATGACTCTGACTGACTCGCCGAAGTCGAGGCTTGGACTTGCGATTCGGATTGACTCGCTGAAGTCGAAGCTTGAACCAATGACTCTGACTGACTTGCGGAAATTGATTCTTTAACCAACGAATCAGATTGGCTTGCTGAAGTCGATACTTGAACTTGCAATTCGGATTGACTTGCCGAAACCGAAGCTTGTACCAACGACTCTGACTGACTTACTGAAACCGAGGCTTTAACCAACGATTCTGATTGACTCGCTGAAGTCGAGGCTTTAACCTGTGACTCAGATTTACTTGCCGAAACTGATTCTTTAACTTGTGACTCAGATTGACTTACGGAAGCTGAAGCTTGAACCTGTGATTCTGATTGACTTGCTGAAACCGAAGCTTGAACTTGCGATTCGGACTGACTTGCGGAAGCCGAAGCTTGGACTTGTGATTCAGATTTGCTTGCTGAGATTGAAGCTTGAATCTGTGACTCAGACTGGCTTGCAGAGATCGAAGCTTGAACTTGTGAGTCAGATTGACTTGCCGAAATCGAAGCTTGAACTTGTGACTCTGATTGGCTTGCGGAAATTGAAGCTTGGACTTGCGATTCGGACTGACTTGCGGAAATTGAAGCTTGGACTTGGGATTCAGATTTGCTTGCCGAAACTGAGGCTTGAACCAACGATTCGGATTGACTCGCTGAAACCGAAGCTTGAACTTGCGATTCGGATTGACTCGCTGAAGTCGAAGCTTGAACTTGTGACTCTGATTGGCTCGCAGAAACCGATGCTTGTACTTGTGACTCTGATTGGCTCGCAGAAACTGAAGCTTGGACCATCGATTCTGATCGACTAGCTGAGATTGAAGCTTGAACCAACGATTCTGACTGGCTTGCCGAAACTGAGGCTTGGACTTGCGATTCGGATTGACTCGCCGAAACCGAAGCTTGTACTTGTGACTCTGATTGGCTTGCGGAAATTGATTCTTTAACCAGCGATTCAGATTGACTCGCAGATGTTGAAGCTTGAACCAACGACTCAGATTGACTTACGGAAGCTGAAGCTTGTACCAAGGACTCCGATTGGCTCATAGAAATAGATCGTGATACGAGCACTGTAGATTCGCTTGTAGAGACAGATAGCGATAAGGATTCAGAAGATTCACTCACTGCCAGCGACTGATTTTTTGAATTAGCTTCTGACTGTGATCGAGAGGCAGACTCAGAGGTTGGTGACTCACTCTCTGAGATAGACGCTGAAGTCGAGAAACTTTGCGATTGTGAGGCAGATTCTGACGGTGTCATTCTCCGATAATAATAAGTGGTACTGATTAATGGGTATGGGACTACATATTTTTTGATTGTTTGTTTGAAGTTAGAGAAGCCGTCTGCTCCGTGAGGCGTCGCATCCTCTCCTACAATCATGGTTGAATTATTACTAACAGACGGTGAGCTTGGAAGTTCCGTGAATGGTTTTGGAACTGTATATTCGATCCCTGTTTTCTCATCTGTATAAGTAACCGTCTCCTTAGTAGAGAACCATCCCGTAATATCCAACTCTAAATGTTGTTCATCTATCCGTCTTGGTGTCACATTCAGGAAGTAATCCTTGTTTTGACTTTCAACCCTACGGGTTCCACCTAAATCAGTAAGATTATCCGTACGATCCTGATTAAAGTCTTTTTCATAAACAAGTGTATAAACATTAGTCACTTGAGTATTGCCTAAATCACCACTACTAACATCATGAATTTTAGAAGGATCTAAAACATAGTAGCGAAGTGAATAATCACCATTCTGATTCAACTGGACAACTTCACTTTTAATGAAATGCTCACGCGCATCACCTAGTAATTCAATTGTTGACTTTCCATTCTTACTATTATCAAATATCCCACTTTTCCAATTTGGAGATATATTTCTTGCTGCAACTTGTACGTAACCTGGGAATTCGCGCGGATTTGAAGCCGTATAGTGTTGGCCTTCCAACCCATAGATTTTATATTCCATTAACGCTCTTTCTCTTCCCGTTGGTTGGTACTCTGTAGTGTAGGGATCAGCATAGGGATCAACTTCTCTATAAAATGTTGATTGTTGCCCTACCATAGAGGGAATTTTGATACGAGGATACGTTAGAATTAATTTTCCTTGATTCGAAGGCTCCATGACATCATAAATACTGCGGAACAAGACAGCTTGATCCGGAATAACTTGCGTCACAATTCCAAAAGTCGCGTTATCTTCAGAAGGTATCGAATTGTAAACCCAGTTTCCAAGTGGAGCTTCACCAATCAATACTTCTTTTGGTAATTGGATCTCTTCTCCCGTTCTACTTGGAGATACTGTTTGTGAAAAAATCTCTGCCCCATCTGATTTCCGAACAATACGGAAATAAACATCCATTCCTTTTCGTTTGTCTGGGGCTATTTCACTGGTATCAATCGACATGGTCGCATAGTAACCGAGCGAGTTTCCTTGTTTATTTACAAATTCCCAAATTCCAAATGTATAGCGATGCAAGTAGGGGTTATCTGCATACATTTTAAGTTCTTCAGGTGTAAGCTTTAAAGCATCCTTATCAAGATGAGGATCTTTAAGATAACCTGGTGTATCAAGAGTGGGGTCTTCTACACTGGCACCGTTTGGATCATCTGGATTGGGTTTTATATCTAAAATATCAGGTGCAGTATAGACTTCCTCATAAATTGGAGACAATTGAGCTGAGATAGCTGGCTTCCCATTTACATTGGAGTTTCCTACAAAGCCTGCAGCTGTTAAGGTGGTCATCATCTCATCAACTGCTTTGCCCAAGCGATCGCGTTGTTCGGCATAAGCTTGCGCACTGGTATTTGTATGGACCAAACGATAGCTAGTCGCTACTTCCGATTGTAGCTTATTGATGACTGCTTCCAAAGCTGCCTTACGCTCAGGCACTGGTAGCTGAGCAGCGTATTTCCCTGCGATTTGTTGGAGCAGATCTGCTTCAGAAGCGTTTTGTTCCAGTAGGGGAGCTTCATCTGTAGTCGCTGGTTCATCTACCGCAGATTCTGAAGCTAGAACTTGTGTGGATTCACTAGAAACGCTTGACAAACTGGTAGATTCTTGCCCACTGATGGAAATAGAAGTCGATTCACTCATAGAGAGAGAATGGCTTGCCGATTCAGAAAGACTTGTAGAGGTTGATAGAGAAGCGGAGGCAGAATCTAGCGAGGATGTCTTAGAAAGAATGACGCTATCTGCTTCTACCAATGTCTCTTGTTTAGTTTCAGACACAGTCGGGGCAAGAGATGCCACTTCTTCTGCTTGAGCCGTCGTAGCCACAGCAGCTCCTCCAAATACAGTCCCTACAGCAACCAAACCTTTTAATAACTGTTGTCCGTCCTTATGAAGACGACCGCCATCTTCTGGAACTTCGGCAACGATCATCTCCTCTACTTGCCCCCGAACCACACGAAAGAGTCCTAGAGCAGCAGTTGATGCCCGAAGCCAATTTTTACCTGATTTGATTAATTTAAAGCGAACGACACGATCCGTTTCACGAAAGTTTCCCTTTGCACGCTTAAATTGCATGATATACCCCTTGTACTCATATAATCTAGTTACTATTATTATACAAGAATGCTATGTAGATTCAAGTAATTTGTTACCAAAAGCAAATATATTTCTGTAGCCGCTTTCACATTTCATGAAAAGTTTCATCATTCTTTCAATTTCTTTTGCAAGGCACTCAAAAAGGCTGGACAAGTGTCCAACCTTCGCTAGATAATTGGAGTTACTTACCCACTAGATTACTCATCTTTTTGTTTTCGTAGGCCTAGAAGGGATAGACCAGCAAGAAAGGCAACTGCTCCTGTTACAAAGTGAGTCGTCTCTACTGTCCCCGTTTTTGGAAGCAGGGTTTCTGAGTGCTGATGGTGCAGTTCTTCACCCGCTTGATTTGTTGATAAAGATAGGCTCACTGAAGCACGGGCATCCGAGGTACGAGACACTGATTCACTAGAAGAGACAACATTGCTCGATGATTCGATCACTAGTTGTGATTGGCTAAGTGACTGAGAAGCACTAACTGTGTCAGAGGTTGAGGTCAATTCAGACAACGGTAAAGATTCTGAAATTGACATAGAATGGCTTGTTGAGCCTGAGACTGAAGTACTGGCCGATGTTGAGGCCGATTCAAATAAGGACAATGACGCAGAATTTGAAGCGAATTCAGAGATCAAAATGGACTCTGAGGTGCTCACTGAGACTGAATCATTGACTGAGGCTGAAGCCCGGACAGATTCAACCATTGACTCTGAGACAGACAAAGACTCCGAGACTCTTTCAGAAAACGATGCACTTCTAGATTCAGATGTTGAAACCGATTCTAAAGTTGAGGTTGAGACCGAATCAGAGCTGCTCACTGAAGCAGATGTACTTGCTGAATCTGAATAAGAGAGCGATTCTGACAACGATAATGATGCTGAATTTGAAACGGATTCAGAACTTGAAATCGACTCTGAGGTACTTACTAATACTGATACACTAACCGATTCAGAGATACGTGCTGATTCAGAGACTGATGCAGAAAGGAATTCACTTCTAGATTCCGATACTGAAACTGATTTGGAGTGCAAGATTGAGCCTGAAACAGACTGACTCTCCTGAATTGATTTGCTCATAGAATCAGAAGCCGAAACACTGGCTAATTCCGAGTGAGAAATCGATTCTGACGATGAAAATGATGCTGAATTTGAAACGGATTCAGAACTTAAGATCGACTCTGAGACACTGACTGATTCAGATAAGGATTCAGATACTGAAACCGATTCGGAATGCGAAATTGAGACTGAAGCAGAGACGCTCACTGAAGCCGAAACACTGGCTGATTCTGAGTAAGAAATTGATTCTGACGATGAAAATGACACAGAACTTGAAACGGATTCAGAATTTGAAATCGACTCTGAGGTACTTACTAATACTGATGTACTGACCGATTCAGACAGATATTCTGAGACTGACGCAGAATGGGATTCACTTCCAGATTCAGATAATGAGACTGACTCGGAATACGAAATCAAACCTGAAATAGATGCGCTTACTGAATCTGAAACTGATGTTGAACTAGACTCACTCTCCTGAACAGAAGTACTCTCAGATTCGGAAACTGAAACCGATTCGGAATGCGAAATTGAGACTGAAGCAGAGACGCTCACTGAAGCCGAAACACTGGCTGATTCTGAGTAAGAAATTGATTCTGACGATGAAAATGACACAGAACTTGAAATGGATTCAGAACTTGAAATCGACTCTAAGGTACTTACTAATACTGATGTACTGACCGATTCAGACAGATATTCCGAGACTGACACAGAATGGGATTCGCTTCCAGATTCAGATAATGAGACTGATTCGGAATGCGAAATCGAGCCTGAATCAGAGACGCTTACTGAATCTGAAACTGAGGTTGAACTAGACTCACTTTCCTGAACAGAAGTACTCTGAGACTCTGAATCTGAAGAGCTTGCTGAGGTTGAAGCACTAATCGAAACAGATACACTTGCTGATTCAGAGATTGATGCGGAATGTGATTCACTCCATGATTCCGACACTGAGACCGATTCAGAGTGCAAGATCGAGGCTGAAACCGATTCGCTTACTGAATCTGAAACACTGACTAATTCTGAGTAAGAGAGCGATTCTGACGATGACAATGACACAGAACTTGAAACGGATTCAGAATTTGAAATCGACTCTGAGGTACTTGATGTGCTGACCGATTCAGACAAGGATTCAGAAACTGAAGAGCTTGCTGAAGTTGAAGCACTAATCGAAACAGATACACTTGCTGATTCAGAGACTGAGGCAGAATGTGATTCACTCCATGATTCCGACACTGAAACCGACTCAGAGTGCAAGATTGAGCCTGAAACAGATTTGCTTACTGAATCAGAAATAGAAGTTGAACTAGACTGACTTTCACTCTCCATCACCGAAGTATTCTGGAATTCAGAAACTGATGCACTTGCCGATTCTGACCTTAAAATAGATTCTGAAATTGATTCACTAAGGGATTCGGAGACTGAGGCAGATTCAGAACCAGACTGGCTGTTCAACAGGGACGCTCTCACTGACTCAGAAATGAATACAGATTCTGAGGCAGAAAGAGAA
>OKVT01000255.1_pt1 | contig 17519 bp, 8 predicted proteins | sample 1606951 | NCBI WGS metagenome assembly OKVT01 (sample SAMN03281019, study PRJEB24777) | human gut metagenome | isolation source: fecal sample PR141 from 1 month old male Chinese infant, vaginal delivered... | place: Singapore | collected 2005-11-08
AAAAATCTTTTTGACCTATTGACTTTTTGACTTATTAGGATTATTATAATGACATAAGGTTAATAAAACCTAGTAATTATAGTATTAGTCAAATAGTTAAATGTAGTGATACATAAGTGAGGTAATATATATGAACAACAATTTCAATAATTTTGGTAATGAATTTGCTAGCATGAATGATTTGTTTAATCAATTGATGGGGAATATGGGTGGTTATTCTACAGAGAACCGTAGATATCAAATTAATGGTCGTGAAGTAACTCCTGAGGAGTTTGCTTATTATCGTCAAACTGGTCGCTTGCCATCTAACGAAGAAATGCAAGCTGCTCAAGCTGCAAAACAAGGTAAAATTAAACAAGATGGTATCCTCGCTCGTTTAGGTACTAACTTGACTGACCAAGCTCGTGACGGCAAACTCGATCCTGTAATTGGTCGTAATAAAGAAATTCAAGAAACAGCAGAAATCTTGGCACGTCGTACTAAAAACAATCCAGTACTCGTAGGTGATGCTGGTGTAGGTAAAACTGCTGTAGTAGAAGGCTTGGCACAAGCTATTGTAAATGGCGATGTACCAGCTGCTATTAGAAATAAAGAAATCATTTCCATCGATATCTCTGGCTTAGAAGCAGGTACTCAATATCGTGGTTCTTTCGAAGAAAACATTCAAAACCTTATTAAAGAGGTAAAAGCCGCTGGCAATATCATCTTGTTCTTTGACGAAATCCACCAAATCTTAGGTGCTGGTTCCACTGGTGACGGTCAAGGCTCCAAAGGTTTAGCAGATATCTTAAAACCAGCTCTTTCTCGTGGTGAATTATCCGTAATCGGTGCTACAACACAAGATGAATACCGCAATACAATTATGAAAAACGCTGCTTTGGCTCGTCGTTTCAATGAAGTAAAAGTAAACGCACCATCTGCAGAAGATACTTTCAAAATCTTGCAAGGTATTCGTCCATTATACGAAGCGCATCATAACATTGAATTACCTGATGCTGTGTTGAAAGCAGCGGTAGATTATTCCGTACAATACATTCCTCAACGCAGTTTACCAGATAAAGCAATCGACTTGATCGACGTAACTGCAGCGCACTTGGCATCCCAACATCCTGTAACTGATATAAAAACATTAGAAGCAGATATTGCAGATGCTAAAGCAAAACAAGAGGAATATGCTCAAAAAGAAGATTATGAATCCGCTATCAACGAAAAAATGCGTATTCAAAAATTACAAGCAGAGCTTGATAATCATACAGAAAATCAAAAAGTAGTAGCTCAAGTAAACGACGTAGCAGAAGCTGTTGAAAGAATGACAGGTATCCCTGTATCTCAAATGGGCGCGTCTGATATTGAACGCTTGAAAGACATGAAATCTCGTTTGGAAGCAAATGTTATCGGTCAAGATAAAGCTGTAGAGGCTGTATCTCGCGCTATCCGCCGTAACCGCGCGGGCTTTGACGAAGGCAACCGTCCAATTGGTAGCTTCTTGTTCGTAGGTCCTACTGGTGTAGGCAAAACTGAATTGGCTAAACAATTAGCTATTGATATGTTCGGTAATAAAGATGCTATCATCCGCCTCGACATGTCCGAGTACAGCGATCGCACAGCTGTATCCAAATTGATTGGTGCTACAGCAGGTTATGTAGGCTACGAAGATAACTCAAACACATTGACTGAACGTGTTCGTCGTAATCCATATTCCATCGTTCTTTTCGATGAAATTGAAAAAGCAGATCCTCAAGTTATTACATTGCTTTTACAAGTATTGGATGACGGTCGCTTAACAGATGGTCAAGGCAACACAGTAAACTTCAAAAATACTGTTATCATTGCTACATCTAATGCAGGCTTTGGTTTTGGCAGCGATGCTCAAGATGAAAGCAAAGTTGACATCATGGAACGTATTGCACCATACTTCCGTCCAGAATTCTTGAACCGCTTCAACGGTGTTATTGAATTCAATCACTTAAGCAAAGATGATTTGAAGAAAATCGTAGACTTGATGTTGAACCAAGTAAATAAAACATTAGCTAAAAAAGGTATCACCTTAGATGTTACAGATGATGCTAAAGCTTTATTGATGGAACAAGGTTACGATAAAGCAATGGGCGCTCGTCCATTACGTCGTGTTATCGAAACTGAAATTCGCGATAATGTAACAGATTTCTACTTAGACCACATCGATGTAAAACACTTGCTTGCAGATGTGAAAGATGGTCATATTGTGATTAGCGATAAAGATACTGCTAACATATCCGATGCTAAATCCGGTGATGATACATCTGCAGATGACAGCAAACAAGCTGATGATGCTGCATCCAAGGACAATAAATAATCGGTAGGCTATTGACCCTTTCATTGAATCCCTTACAACTCTCTCCATATACACATATATAACAATAGTCCTATTGATGGTGAAAGCACTCGACATTGTGTCGAGTGCTTTTTTGCGTGTATATGGCATTTTATAGTTTATCGTATGCCGATAAATGTAGGAAAAATCACATTTTGCATAGATATTTATATAAGTTGGATTATGTATACATGAATACATGCTAAGAATTTTGTATACATGAGAAAACTACTTGAATTGTGAACCTCATAATTTGTATAATCTTACTACAAACTATATTCTATAGAATTAAAAAGAAAGATGAGTATCTATATGAGTTCCATGAGATATACATTTGAGTTCAATGGGAAATACTTCGCATTGAATGAACTATTGATAGAAAATGAATAAGCAAGAATATAGACATTTTAGAGGTATAGAATATGAAACAATACATAGATTTAAATAGTGATTTAGGTGAAAGCTTTGGCAATTATACATTGGGCATGGATAGTGAGGTGTTAAATCACGTCACTAGTGCCAATGTGGCTTGTGGTTGGCATGCAGGGGATCCTCTCATTATGGAAGCCACTGTTAAGATGTGCAAGGAGAAGGGCGTAGCCGTAGGGGCCCATCCGGGATATCCTGATTTAATGGGATTTGGGCGCCGCAAGATGGCGGTGAGTCCTGATGAGGCACGGGCGTATATGATCTACCAACTCGGTGCGTTGCAAGGATTTTGCAATCAGTATGATGTAGAGTTGCAGCATATGAAATTACATGGTGCTTTTTATAACATAGCGTGTGTAACGCCGGAATTAGCTGATGCCGTGTTAGATGGTTTACAAGCGGTGAATCCCAATGTTCGAGCCATGGTGCTCAGCGGTAGTTACATAGCCAAAGAGGCCGAGCGACGAGGTATCCCTGTGATCCAAGAGGTCTTTGCAGACCGCGGTTATACAGAGGAAGGCACCTTGGTGCCCCGTACGGAAGAGGGGGCTTTCATAAAAGACCCGCAAGAGGCTTTGGAACGAGTACTCATGATGGTGCAAGAAGGCAAGGTCGTAACGAATACGGGCAAAACAATCGATATTGTGGCCGATTCCATATGCGTTCATGGCGATAATCCGAAAGCGATAGCTTTCACAAAGTATATTCGTGAAGGCCTCACTAAGGCAGGTGTCGTGGTAGCGAATTTTCAGAATCGATAGATTACAATCGATTGTATAAGAATAGATAGAATCAGAATAGATAAAAGGAGTCAGTATGAAACCGATTACAGGTAAAGCGAGTTTATCTGTCCTCTTAGGGGCAGCATTTTTGATGGCCACGTCCTCTATTGGGCCAGGATTTATATTACAAACGGCGGCGTTTACAGGTGAGCTGAAGGCGGATTTCGCGTTCGCTATCATGGTGTCCGTTATTTTCTCCATCATTGCACAGCTCAATGTGTGGACCATTATCGGCGTATCTAAAATGCGGGGCCAAGATATTGCGAATAAGGTATTGCCAGGGCTTGGTTATGTAGTAGCGTTCTTAATCTCCCTTGGGGGTCTTGCGTTTAACATCGGCAATATTGGCGGTGCATCCATGGGCCTTAACATCGTATTCGGTATCGATACGACGACGGCAGCGGCCATCAGTGGTATCTTGGGTATTTTATTATTTGCGTCTCCTAAAATGGGCGGTGTCCTCGATAATACAGCGAAGGTTTTGGGCACAGTAATGCTAGCCCTCATCGGCTATGTAGCGTTTTCTACGAACCCTCCTGTAGCAGAGGCTGTAACGCATGCCATCGTGCCAACACATTACGCTTGGCTAGCTACGATCACCCTTATCGGTGGTACCGTAGGCGGGTACATTACATTCTCCGGCGGCCATCGCTTGATTGATGCGGGCATTACAGGTCGCGAACATTTAAAGGATGTGCGTCGTGCTGCCTTCATGGGTATGTCTGTAGACGCCATCGTTCGTATATTGCTATTCTTGGCCGTACTCGGCGTCGTATCCATGGGCTTTACATTAGATCCAAAGAATCCAGCAGGTTCTGCATTCTTACTTGGTGCTGGTGAAATCGGTCATAAATTATTCGGTATCGTATTCTTCTGCGCTGCGTTGACATCTGTTGTGGGTGCTGCCTATACATCGGTATCCTTCCTTAAAACCTTGTTCAAGGTGGTGGAACGGTATGAAAAATTGACCATCATGGCATTCATCTTCGTGTCCACATGTATTCTTATCTTTATCGGTAAACCGGCTACACTATTAATCGTGGCAGGCTCTGTGAATGGTTTGATTTTGCCTGTTACCTTAGCTGTTATGTTATTGGCAACGCGTAAGACGAATATCGTAGGGGACTATAAGCACAATCCGGTTTTATTCTATACAGGCTGGATTGTCGTGCTTGTGACTGCTTATATCGGCGTTACATCCTTGCAAGGTATTGCGAAATTATTAGGTTAGGGGGACATCATGAATCCCACAATTTCACCTGTTGGAGATAGTGCTATCTCCATCGAATTTGGTCAAGTTATTGAGCCTAAGACTAATCAGCGTATCCGTCAGACTGTAGCGGGTATTGAAAGCCTCCATTTAGAGGGAATCATTGAGATGGTGCCTACCTATTGTGCGCTTCTCATTCAGTATGATGCATTGCGCTACACCTATGCTGAACTGTGTCGCATTCTTGAACCTATCTGTACGCATCCTATCCAATCTAATGAAAGTGAACTAGTGACGGTCATAGAAATACCGACCGTCTATGGTGGTGAATTTGGCCCAGACATTGGATTTGTAGCCTCTCATAATCACTTGACAGAGGCCGATGTGGTGAGCATTCATAGCGGCACGGATTATCTCGTGTATATGATGGGCTTTATTCCGGGCTTTACGTATCTAGGTGGCATGGATCCGCGCATTGCTACACCTCGCTTGTCCTCGCCGCGCACGCATATTCCTGCAGGATCTGTAGGCATCGCAGGGGAGCAGACCGGCACCTATCCGTCGGATTCCCCTGGTGGCTGGCAAATCATAGGACGTACACCGGTATCCATGTACGATGAGTCGCGAGAACAGGCGGCCCTTCTCAAGGCGGGCGATTATGTGCGCTATGTTCCTATTGATGAAAGTGCGTTCCACTGTATTAAGAAATTGGGCACTTCTTTTAAGCCCGTTGTGTATCATGTAAAGGTAGGTGACCTCCGTGGCGGTAAGTGAATATAAGAGTGCGTCCTTTGAGGTGGTTGCGCCTGGTATGATGACCACCGTGCAAGACGGAGGACGCGTAGGCTTTCAACAATATGGCATGCCCGTGGCAGGTCCTATGGATGGTGAAAGCTATGCTATCGGGCAAGCCCTCGTAGGGAATACGACACCAGTAGGTGCTTTGGAGTGTACCGTACTCAGTCCTACGCTGAAGGTGAAAGGTACATGCATTGTTGCTTTCACAGGCGCCGACATGAGGCCTATCATTAATAATGTAGAGGTGCCGCGGTACATTCCTTTTGTCTGTCATGACGGCGATGTAATCTCTGGTAGCTTTAGCCAATGTGGGGTGCGCATGTATATTTCCTTCGCCGGAGGTATTGATGTGCCCGAAATCAACGGTAGCGTGGCGACACATACAAAAGCGAATATTGGCGGAGTTGAGGGACGTCCCTTAGCGGCGGGCGATGAAGTGCGTTTAAAGGACTGCATGCGTGATACTATCATCTGCGACTATACTAGAGAATCAAATCATTTATTTAATACGGTTCTATTTAATCGGGGCGGCCGTGAATGCCATGAACCGCTGCGCGTTGTACTGGGCTCGCAAGCTAAGCACTTTACAGAAACGGGTATTCGTAATTTTCGCAGTGAACTCTATACATTAACCATTCAATGCGACCGCATGGGATTTAGGTTAGATGGAGCCCCTGTTGAACACATCGACGGCGCCGATATCATCTCCGATGGCGCTGTATTTGGATCGATTCAAGTTCCATCTGATGGGAATCCAATTATCCTTATGGCGGATCGGCAAACAACGGGAGGCTATACAAAAATCGGCACCGTTATTACGGCGGATTTGCCTAGACTTAGCCAGTTACCTATTGGGGATGGAATTACCTTTGATATTGTATCTGTGGAAGAGGCACAAAAGATGTATAGGGCATATATGCAAAATTTGCATAGCAAAATCAACTTGGTTTCCGCACAAAGTACATTTGTATTCTCTCTAAAAACAACAATATAATATGTAAAAAAGACTGATTTATAAGTTTACACATAATTTTGTATGTATATGTATTTTATGAAAGCCACTCCTTGTAGTAAGGAGTGGCTTTTTTGTGCATAAAGTATAAATCAATATTAAATAATTTATCTGATTACTTAAAAATATATCGATACATTTTCTTAAACAAAAATCTTCTATAAAAAATGAGGATAAAATGAACCAATTTGGTATAGGTTAAGTTGTATGAAATCAATAACGGATTGATAATGAGAATGGCAGAAATGCTACATATGATGAAAATACATACAATATGAATTAAAATACATAAAGAATTCATATAGAGCATAGTAAATACAAGTAAAAAATAGAAATAGACAAAATTCGAAATAGGAATTAAATATTCTTAATCCGTATAATTTACAATTGAGAAATATGAGGGGAGTATGATAGAATAATAAAATCAAATTCATAGGTTTTTAGAAGTTAATGGATTTTATTGTTCTACAAAGGGCTAAACTTCATTATGTTTTTGAAAATATATTTCATGTAGTTGAGAGGTTAGTTAGTGAAAAGGAAGCGAAAATGAATAAAATCTTTAAAGTTATTTGGTCTAAGTCAAAACAATGCTATGTTGTAGTATCTGAATTGGCTAAGAATACAACAGGGAAAAAGAAAATTGTTGTAGCTAGTATTTTGGCGGCGTTGATGGCTGGACAGGCTGTGCAGGTTGAGGCGTATGGTAGCTTTTCAGGGCCTAGTACTACAAAAGGGATTGCTATTTCTGCCGGTGGCGGTATTACTGCTAGCGCATTGGGCAATAATGCAATAGCTATTGGTGGTGCCACTGCTAACGAAAATGGTGCTATAGCTATTGGTAGTGATACTAGTAGTCAGCAAAATGCTGTATCTATAGGGTGGGGATCAACTGGTTCAGGCTATGGTGCACTTGTTTTTGGTACAACTTCTGAATCAGCACATTTACCAACAGGTAATACTGGTAGAGCCGCTACTGCAACAAGTGATTATGCGGTTGCTGTTGGTGCTGGTGCACAAGCAACGCAGAAGTATTCGATGGCGTTTGGTACCAATACAACTGCTAATGGGGAAGCAGCAGTTGCTATGGGCTACAAATCGAAAGCAAGTTCCAAAAATGCTGTTTCCATTGGTAGTGAATCTGAAGCGAGTGAATTAAATGCCCTTGCGATTGGTACTAATGCGAATGTAACAAAGCAAAATGCGACAGCCGTAGGTTCTGGTGCCTCTGTTACAGGTCATAATGCAACTGCTGTAGGTAATGATACAAAAGCAAAAAAAACAATATGATAATGCTTTTGGTTATACAAGTACTGCTAGTGGTGGTGCTGCTACGGCCGTAGGTTACTATGCAACTGCGTCTGGAAATCAGACTGTTGCATTAGGCTCAACTATTAATTCGACTGCTCAATATGCCACAGGTATTGGTTATAGTGTGAATTCTGAAGGTGAAGGTTCTGTTGCTATTGGTGCAGGAACTGATGCATTAGGTGTTATTCCTGCAAAACAAGTTAAGGCAACAGCTAAAAATGCTATTGCGATTGGTCGTGCCACACAAGCAACCGCACAAGATGCAACAGCAATCGGTACAGAGGCAACTGCGTCTAATACCGATGCTATTGCAATAGGTAGAAAATCTAATGCTTCTGGTTCTACATCTATTGGCTTTGGTTATAATACACAATCGACTGCAACTAATACTGTAGCAATTGGTACTGATGTTTCTGCTACAGATGAAAGTGCGATTGCTCTCGGTCGTAAGACTACGGCTAGCGCCTTAAATGCAACTGCAGTTGGTCCAATCGCGAACGCCTCTGGAAAGTACTCTTCAGCATTTGGTATGAGCGCCGCTGCATCTAAAGAAAACTCGTTAGCGTTAGGTACGAATGCCAATGCATCTTTAGACAATTCTGTAGCTCTTGGTAGTAATTCTACAACTGCTACAAATGCAATAAGTCGATCTTTCACTGTTATTGGCGGTAAAACAATAACTTGGAATGGCGCACCAATCGTATCTGGTACAGGAATGCAAGTTTCAGTTGGGGCTGCTGGTGCTGAACGTCAAATTAAGAACGTGGCAGCAGGTGAAGTATCTGCTAATAGTACCGATGCAATTAATGGATCTCAATTGTATGCGGTAGCAGATACATTGCGAACAAAATATGTGTCTATTAACTCTACAGCAGTAAATAATAAAAATAATGATGGTGCTACAGGGTTAGAATCAATAGCTATTGGTCCTAACGTAAAGGCTACGGGTGGGTATAGTTTGGCACTTGGTAATGATGCCGAAGCGACAAACTCTTATGCAATAGCATTAGGAACTGATAGTGTTAGAGCTACTGGCGATTCTTCGGTTGCTATTGGTAGAAGTAGCCAAGCAACAAAAGAAAATGCGGTAGCAGTAGGTAATAGAACTGTTGCCACTGGTGTTGATAGTGTTGCTATAGGTAAACTAGCTCAAGCAAAGCAAGATTATAATGTGGCAATTGGTCTTGATGTTGTTGCTGATGGCAATAATAGTACTGCTTTAGGTAGAATGGCTACTGCTACTGGCGAAGGTGCACTTTCTATTGGTGCATATGGATATAATCAAACTACTGCTAGTGGTAGATATAGTATAGCTATTGGACGTGATGTAAGTGCTAGTTTTGAAGATGCTGTTGCGATTGGACGAGACTCAGTAGCTAATGCATTGAGTGCAACTGCTATTGGTACTAGAGCATCTTCGACTGTTGAGAAAGGAGTGGCTTTAGGTGCTGGTTCAGTAGCTAATATATCTAATAATGAAACTGGTTATAATCCTAATGCTGGGCGCTCTGACCAGTATACAGCCTTATCTGGCTCTAAATTAATAAGTTCGTGGGGCGCAGTGGCTATTGGTGATGGGACTTATACTAGACAGTTAGTAGGTTTAGCACCTGGCACACGAGATACAGATGCAGTTAACGTAGCACAATTGAAGAGTGTTAACCTGGCTTTCACAGGCAATTCTGGTAGTGGCGACGTTAATTTATCTAAGAGCAAATTAGCGGTTGAAGGTAGTACTGATTCTTTTATTACTACTACGGCTGCTAATAAGACATTAGAAATTAAGACGACACAAGGTAAGTTGAAAAATTCGTCTGGTATTGTTTCTGTTAATGGCGCTAATGGTTTAGCAGTTGCTCAAAATGTAGCAGATGTTATCAATCAAGCTAATGCGGATCAATCCATTACATATAAAGCAAATGGTATAAATATCAATACTGTTAAACTAGCTAATGGTCTAAACTTTACAAATGGTACTACTACAACGGCAACAGTAGGGTCGAATGGTCAAGTATCATTTGATCTCAATACGGCAACACAGAAATCGATTACTGATTCTGCAACTGCTGTAGCGCGTACAATTTCACTTGGCGGTGATACAGGTACTACAACGGCTAAATCCTTATCTTCTGGTAATGTTAACTTTGGCATTAAGAGTGGCAGTCCTACGTATCTTACAACTAAAGCAACTGGTAACGATGTAACATTGACTATCAATGAGCAGGCCATTAAGAATGCCGCTAAGGATGCATCATCTTTCAAGGTGAAAGCAAATACTACTGCTGCAGAAGATGTTAAGGGTGGCGATACAGTTACTTTCAACAATGGCGATAATATCGCGATTACCCAAACTGGTAAGACCTTTAAAATTGCTACGGCTAAAAATGTAACATTTGATGCTGCAACTATTGGTGGTAATACAACTATCGGATCTACAGGTGTTACAACTAATAAGGTGACTGTAGGTGCTATTTCTATTGATGGAACTAACGGCATTAACGCAGGTAATAAGGCGATTACTCATGTAGGCACAGGTATTGTAGCGAATAGCAATGCAGATAATAGTAATGTAGCTAATATTGGCGATGTTAAGACTATCGCTAATGACGCTGTAGCTAATTTGTCTACAAGTCTTGGAGTTACGGATGGTACGAATAGTGGTACTGTTAACTTAAAGAACCAAAGTTTAAAAGTTGTTGGTACAGGTGTTGCAAAGGCAACTGTAAATGGTCAAACAATTACAGTTGATGTAGCAAAAGGTACATTGACAAATAATACGACAACTGGTGCTTTAACGGGTACTGCTGGTGTTGTTGATGCTAATGATATGGCTACAGCTGTTAATACAGCGATTACAAAAGCTGTAGATACTGCTACTGGCACACAAAAACTTGATATTTCTGCAGGTGGTACAGATAATTCTGTTAACCTTAAAACTCAAAAATTAACGGTAGCAGGTACAGGTGCTGCGACAGCGTCTTTGACTGGTCAAACGATTACTGTTAATGTGGCGGAAGGTACATTTACTAATAAGTCAGATGGTACAACGAGTGCTACAGCTGGAGTAGCTAAGGCGACTGATGTAGCCGCAGCGATTAATAATGCTAATACTGTATTAGGTAATAAAATTACGGCAGCTACACAATCTTTATCTACATTAGGTGACAATAAATTTAAATTAACGGCAGATTCAACCTCAACAACAGGTCAAGCACTTAATAAGTCTGGTGGCTTATCCTTTAAGATTGCCGGTGATGGTGACTTAGTATCCACAAGTGCTACTACAGATACTATAAATGTAACTGTTAAAAAAGGTACACTAACTAATGCTGCAGATGGATCGCTTAATGTAACTAATAGTGGGGTAGTAACTGCAGATAACATGAAATCTGTAGTCAATGATGCGATTGCTAAAGCTGTTACATCTGCTAAAGATGGTTCTGCCTGGAATATTTCTACTAATGGTGGTACCGCTACAAAAGTATCTGGTGGTAATACGGTTGATCTCATTAATGGTGACAACATCGAGATTACACAAGATGGTACAGATGGTAAGAAGATTACGGTTAAGACGAAAAAAGACCTTACTGTAGACTCTGTGACTGCAGGCAATACTGTAATTAATACATCTGGATTAACTAATGGTACAACTGCTATTACTGGAACTGGTATTACAACAGATAAGGTAACAGTAGGTGGCTTATCTATTGACAAAACTGCAGGTATTAATGCTGGTAATAAGGCGATTACTAATGTAGGCACAGGTATCGTGGCGAATAGCAACGCAGATAATAGTAATGTTGCTAACATTGGCGATGTTAAGACTATTGCTAATGATGCTGTAGCTAATTTATCTACAAATCTTGGTGTTACAGATGGCACGAATAATGGTACTGTTAACTTAAAGACTGAAAAATTAAAAGTTGTTGGCACAGGCGCTGCAACAGCGACTGTGAATGGTCAAACGGTTACCGTTGATGTAGCAAAAGGTACATTAGCAGCTAATGCGGTAACTGGGGCCTTAACAGGTACTGCTGGTGTAGTTGATGCTAATGATATGGCTACTGCTGTCAATACAGCGATTACAAAAGCTGTAGATAATGCGACAGGTACCCAAGCTCTTAAAATTGGTGGTGACACTACAGCTACTGGTTCTGTTAACCTTAAGAGTGATACATTATCTGTAAAAGGTGATAATAAATTTATTACAACAGCAGCGTCTGGCAATGACATTACCTTAACGGTTAACGAACAAGCAATCAAAACAGCAGCAAAAGATGCGGCAAGTTTCAAAGTAAAAGCTAATAGCGAAGCTGAACAAGAAGTAAAAGGTGGCGAAACTGTTGTATTTAACGATGGTGACAATATCGAGATTACCCAAACTGGTAAGACCTTTAAAATTGCTACATCTAAAAATGTAACATTTGATACGGCAACTATCGGTGGAAATACAACTATTGGATCCACTGGTATTACAACAAATAAAGTAACAGTAGGTGCTATCTCTATTGATGGCACTAACGGCATTAATGCAGGTAGTAAACAAATCACTAACGTAGCAAGTGGTGGTACTACAGCTACGAATGCTGCGAATATTGGTGATATCAATGCGGCTATTTCTAGTTTGACTACTAACCTAGGTAAAAATACGACAATTGCTTATAAAGCAAATAATGCAGGCGGTCAAACAGTATCCTTGGCAGATGGATTTAATTTCACTAATGGTACATTAACAACTGCAGAAGTAGGCGCTAGTGGCGTTGTGAAGTTTAATGTAACGCAAGGGGCATTATCTACGGATACCAATGGTACTGTATCTGCTGGTACAGCTGGTGTAGCAACAACTGCTGATGTAGCAAGTGCTGTGAATAGTGCGGTTAGCACAGCGGTGAATAATGCAACAGGCAATCAAAAACTTGATATTTCTGCAGGTGGTACAGATAGCTCCGTTAACCTTAAAACTCAAAAATTAACAGTAGCAGGTACAGGTGCTGCGACAGCGTCTTTGAATGGTCAAACGATTACTGTTGATGTAGCACAAGGTACATTTACTAATAAGTCTGATGGTACAACCAGTGCTACAGCTGGTGTGGCTAAAGCTGCGGATGTAGCATCAGCAATTAATAATGCTAATACAGCATTAAGTCAAAAAATTACTGATGCAACTACCTCGTTGGGCACATTAGGTAATAATACATTCACATTAAAAGCAGATTCTACAGATACATCGGCTCAAAATCTTAATAAATCTGGTGGTCTAGCATTTAAAGTTGCAGGTGATGGTGACTTAGTGTCCACAAGTGCCACTACGGATGCTGTAAAAGTAACTGTTAAAAAAGGTACATTATCTACAAATGCAGATGGTACGATTAATAAAGCTACAGATGGCGTAGTAACAACAGATAATATGACGACTGTTGTGAATGATGCGATTACTAAAGCTGTGACATCTGCTAAAGATGGTTCTGCATGGAACATTTCTACTAATGGTGGTACCGCTACAAAAGTATCTGGTGGTAATACAGTTGATCTCATTAATGGTGACAACATCGAGATTACACAAGATGGTACAGATGGTAAGAAGATTACGGTTAAGACGAAAAAAGACCTTACATTAGATTCTGTAACTGCAGCCAATACTGTAAAAGTAGGCTCTGGTACTAACCTTATTACATTGGATGGTACAACAGGTGGAGTGAGTGGTAATTCCTTCACAGCTGGTAATGCCTCTATGAATACAACTGGATTCCGTGTAACAGGGGGCCCATCTGTTACTACTGCTGGTATTGATGCAGGCGGTAAACAAATTACTAATATGATAAGCGGTGGCACAGTTGCTACTAATGCCGCTACTATTGGTGATGTGAATACTAAGGTTACAACTGCTATTAATGATTTAACAACTAATTTAACTAAGAATACTAATATTGCGTACACAGCAAATACTGCTACTCCTGGTCAAACTGTGTCCTTAAAAGATGGCTTTAACTTCTCTAATGGTACATTAACAACTGCAGAAGTAGCAGCTAATGGTGTTGTGAAGTTTAATGTGACACAAGGTTCTTTGTCTACTGATGGCAATGGTAATATTACAAATACAGCAGGTGTAGCTACAACAGACGATGTAAAAAATGCAGTTAATACAGCGATTACAAAAGCAGTAGATAATGCTACTGGTACTCAAAAACTTGATATTTCTGCAGGTGGTACAGATAGCTCCGTTAACCTTAAAACTCAAAAATTAACGGTAGCAGGTACAGGTGCTGCGACAGCGTCTTTGAATAATCAAACGATTACTGTTGATGTAGCACAAGGTACATTTACTAATAAGTCAGATGGTACAACTAGTGCTACAGCTGGTGTAGCTAAGGCGAGCGATGTAGCGGCTGCTATTAATAATGCAAACACCGTATTAAATCAAAAAATTAGTGATGCAACTACCTCGTTGGGCACATTAGGTAATAATACATTTACATTAAAAGCAGATTCTACAGATACAACAGCACAAGCACTCAATAAATCTGGTGGTTTAGCGTTCAAAGTAGCGGGTGATAGCGATTTAGTATCTACTAGTGCTACTGCAGACACTGTAAAAGTAACTGTTAAAAAAGGTACATTATCTACAAATACAGATGGTACAATTAATAAAGCTACAGATGGCGTAGTAACAGCAGATAACATGACGACTGTTGTGAATGATGCGATTACTAAAGCTGTTACATCTGCTAAAGATGGTTCTGCCTGGAATATTTCTACTAATGGTGGTACCGCTACAAAAGTATCTGGTGGTAATACGGTTGATATCATTAATGGTGACAACATCGAGATTACACAAGATGGTACAGATGGTAAGAAGATTACAGTTAAGACGAAAAAAGACCTTACTGTAGATTCTGTAACGGCAGCAAATACCGTAAAAGTTGGTTCTGCTACTAACCTTATTACATTGGATGGTGCAACAGGTGGAGTGAGTGGTAATACATTTACAGCTGGCAATGCATCTATGAATACAACTGGATTCCGCTTAACAGGTGGTCCATCTGTTACAACGACAGGTATTGATGCAGGTAATACAGTGATTACCAATGTTGCTAGTGGTGGTACGACTTCTACAAACGCTGCAAATATTGGTGATATCACAAAGGCGATTAGTGATTTGACTACTAACTTGACTAAGAACACAAGTATTAGTTACACAGCAAACAACGATACTCCAGTTAAAACTGTATCCTTGAAAGATGGGTTCAAATTTACTGATGGTACATTAACAACTGCAGAAGTAGCAGCTGGTGGTGTTGTGAAGTTCAATGTAACGCAAGGTTCTTTGTCTACTGATGGCAATGGTAATATCACAAACACAGCAGGTGTAGCTACAACAGATGATGTAAAAAATGCTGTTAATACCGCAATTAACAAAGCAGTTACTAACTCTTCTACAGCGGTTAATACTCTAGGGGCGAATACTTTCACATTAACAGGTGATAATAGTACGTCTACAACAGGACAAGCACTCAATAAAAATGGTGGTTTATCCTTCAAAGTAGCAGGTGATGGCAACTTTATTACTACGTCTGCTGCTACTGATACGGTAACTGTGTCTATCAAACAAGGTACATTTGGTAGTAATACAGATGGTACAGCTAAATCCACTACTAATGGTGTAGCGACAACAAATGATGTAGCCAACATCGTTAATACAACCGTTACTAATGCTGTTACTAAAGCGACAGGTTCTCAAGTACTTAACATCACAGATGGCACTAATAATGACTCTATCAATTTGAAGAATGATACATTGAAGGTTGTAGGCTCAGATGGTGTTACTACTGAAGTGAGTGGTAAAACTATTACTGTAGGTTTAGATACGGCTACTAAGAATAAGATTAACAATGCTAGCGCTGCAACGAATAAAAATATTTCTCTTGCTGCAGATACAGGCACTACATCTAGCCAATCCTTAAAAGATGGTGATGTATCCTTCGCAGTGAAAGGTGCTACAGGGGATTATATCTCTACAAACATGAATGGTAGTACTGTAGAGATTTCCACTAAACGTGCAACCATCGATAGCAATGCCACAACAGGCCAAGCTTCCGTAACTGGAAATGATGGTCTTGCAACTGCGAAAAATGTAGCTGACGCTATTAATGCGGCGACTGCAAAAGCAGTATCTCAATCTGCATGGAAACTTGCTGCAGATGGTACGACCGGTACAGAAACGATTTCCGGTGGTGACACTGTTAACTTCAAAGCTGGTTCCAATATGGAAGTATCTCGTACTGGCAAGGATATTACCTATAAGACAAAAGACAATGTTGCTTTCACAACGGTAACAGCTGGTACAGGCGCTAATGAGGTTAAATTAGACGGCAATACTGGCACGGTAACTGCTAAGGATATCACTGCTACGGGCGATGTAACTGCTAAAAATGTAACTACATCTGGTAATGTGACTGCCGCTGGTACTCTGAAAGGTGACACTGTTCAAGGTAATACTGTGAAAGCTGGTAATGTAACAATTACAGGTGGTACAACAAATACCATTACAGGTCTATCTAATACAACATGGACTGGTTCTACAACTACACCAGACCGCGCAGCTACAGAAGGTCAATTACAACAAGCAATTAGTAGTGCCACATCCTCTGCAACATTTAAGTTTGATGGTGATAACAATAGCCAACAAACTATGAATCTACAAAATGGTACCTTCAAAGTTACTGGCGATACCATGATTACGACTAATGCTACAAGTGCAGGTATCGGATTATCATTAAATACGAACAATGTTAAAATTGCCTATGCTGCGAATGGTTTAAATGGTCAAACAACGAGCATTGCAAGTGGATTAAATTTCACTGATGGTGATCATACAAAAGCAACTGTAGCAGCTAGTGGCGTAGTGAAATACGATGCTAAAACATCGACTATTTCCGTTGCAAATGGACATGCTGCGGCTAGTGGCAATGATCTTGCAACTGCAGATAATGTGGCTGATGCGATTAATCAAATGACCCAAAACAATGCGGGGAATACAACGCAACTTCGTCAAGAAATTAGCAAGGTTGCTACCGAAACGCAACGTGTAGGTGCTCATGCGGCTGCGATGGCAGCGTTGAAACCAATTCAATACGATCCATTGGCTCCAACACAAATCATGGCTGGCGTAGGTAACTATCGTGGTGAAAGCGCAGCAGCTTTAGGTATTGCACACTATACAAATGACAATACTATGTTTAACGTAGGTGTATCTGTTGGTGGCAACCATAATATGATTAATGCGGGCGTAACACACAAATTTGGCATTAGTGCTGAAAAGAAAAATATTCCTGATCGTTATAAAGCGGGCCCTATTAGCTCCATTTATGTAATGCAAGATGAAATGACTCAATTGCGTTCTGAAAATGAAGCGTACAAGGCTAAGCTTGATAAACAACAATCTGAAATCGATGCATTGAAAGCAGCTGTTGATCAATTGCTTGCTTCTAAAGCATAGTTTTAGGTGCATACACAATTTATATATTTGTATATCTTCACGTATGAATATGTATATGGTGAAAGCCACCACTCCTTATGAGTGGTGGCTTTTTTGTACTTAATATTATCTATCTTATTAAATATCTATCT
>OKVT01000278.1_pt1 | contig 15188 bp, 15 predicted proteins | sample 1606951 | NCBI WGS metagenome assembly OKVT01 (sample SAMN03281019, study PRJEB24777) | human gut metagenome | isolation source: fecal sample PR141 from 1 month old male Chinese infant, vaginal delivered... | place: Singapore | collected 2005-11-08
ATGACGACTTCCAATGTATTTTTTTTTTTTTTTTTTAATGATACGGCGACCACCGAGATCTACACTAGATCGCTCGTCGGCAGCGTCAGATGTGTATAAGAGACAGATAATAAAGTAACTATATTGACAGGACCATCTGGAATTGGAAAGACTAGATTAGCTGTAGAGGCATGTAAAGAAGAAGATAATGTAACTACAAAAGTTTTTTGTGTAAAAAGTAATGGGAACTTATTATATGAGGATATTAAATATTACATTTCTGATCCAGGTAGATATTTGATTTTTCTAGATGATGCAAATATGGTTGCAAGTCTAGATAATGTTATAAACACTATTTTAACATTATCACCTGATTTTGATATTAGGATTCTTATTTCAGTAAGAGATTATGCTAAGGATAGAGTTATAAAAGTAGTATCTAAGTATACAACTCCTAATATAATTGAAATTGGACCGTTTAAGGATGATGAGATAAAGAATATTTTGAAATCAAATTTAGGAATAATAAATTTAGATTATCTTAACAAGATTTCACAAATTTCGAATGGAAATATAAGACTAGCTTTTCTTGCGGGTATGAAATCTATAGAGGATGGATTTCAATCAATACGTAATGCTGAAGATATTTTTAGAAATTACTATGGAAGAATTATTGATGAAGCGAAGCTAACAAGAGAAGATATTCTTATGTTATTTTTTATTGCCATATCTGGGCCAGTGAAAAATAATGAAAACCAACTTTATAATAATTTGAAACAATTTTATGGTCAGAAAATTGATGAAATTCTTATAGTTGAACACTTATATTCATTAGAATTAGTGGATTGGTTCAAAAATAAGATAATAAAAATTTCAGATCAGAGTTTTGGAAACTATATACTTGTACTATGTGTTGTTTGAGAAAAAATGGGTAAGTGTGGACGCTCTTATTTCCATTGGCTTTCCTAGCTTTAAAAATAAAATTGTATATGCTTTAAATACATTAATAGAAATATTTAATTCCGAAGAGTGTATAAAATATATTAAAGATTCAATAAATGCTGTTTGGGATAGTGTACCTGAGAGTCAGAATTTAGATTATCTTGAGTCTTTTTATCTGATTAATCCTGACAAAGCCTTATCTATAATCAAGAGTCATATTGAGCAAGAACCATACGTAGATTTTGATTTACATAATTTTGATGTTAATTTTCCAAAAAAACATAATAGTTCTAGTACCAATATAATAGAAATATTAGGTGGATTTAAGTTTACACAGAATTATGAAGATGCAATTGATCTTTTGATGCGGTATTTTGATCGAAGGCCTGATTTGACAATGGATTTTTATTCCGTGTTTAGTGAGCGACTCTTATATGATACACATTCATATAAAGATAATTATAATCATGAGATGCGTCTTTTAGATAAGTTGTGGTGTTATACAGAAAATGGAGAAAATTATAATAATAGCATATTATATTTAAATATTGCGGAATATGCGCTAAAAACAGAAATATCTTTTAGCGAAGCGATTAGAAATAGTAAATCGATAAACTATGTTAGGATGCAACTTGGGTATACAGACGCAATAGCTAGTATACGAACTAACATATGGAAGAATTTAGCTACCTTGCGGAATCGGGAAGAGTATCAGAGTACTATTAATAACATTCTTTTAGGAATATTTTTTTATGATTTAAAAGATGAAGAATTGAAACAATATTTACAATCAGATTTTAATACGATTTATGACTTTGTAATTAATAAAAATTCTCCAGATTTTTTTGATGCAAAAATTGTTGCTAGATATAAAGAGTTAGCGGAACAAATAGGAATAAAATTAGATTTCCGCTACATGATAAGTGAACAAAATCTAGAGTTCAGGATATATAAGATGTTGAGACAGAAGCATTTAAGTGGTAGAACAATAGATGAGGATGAGCGCTTACATAAAGAATCTATTTCAAAAGAAATCAAAGAATATGATTTAAATGATTTTCAAGAGTTATTTAGAGCATGTAGTTTTTTAGAGCAAACAGTCCATGATAATGAGAAATGGTCTTTAAGTATGGGACTAGACTGTGTTTTTAAAGCTTTAGAGAAAGATTGTGTATTATATTTAAAGGTTTTAGAGCTATATATTCATGCAAAAACACCATTTAAGTTAAATGGATATTCTCAAATTAAATATATGCTCGAGCATATTGGATATGAACAAACGTATGACTTTATAAATAATAATGTGTTTGATAAAAAGGATTACTGGTTGTTATTAATTTGGGAATGTATACCGGAAGAAAATATAGATAATAAAATAGTTGAAGATTTTAAACTATATATGTTAAATAGCTTTAAGAAAAAGAAGCCTATAATACCAACAACTCAGGTTTTAATACGTTATAGTGAACGAGATAATGAGCTTAAAGAAAAAACAATTAAGACAATTGCATCTAATCCAGAATTTTCGGCAAGATTTTTAGATTATGTATATATAAATGATAATGAGGATGTTATTAAATTTTTTGCAAATGATATTAACTCATTAGTACTAATTTATATAAGTGCTCTAGCATTTCCTAGTCATATTGATTATAGCGGTCATCTTTTCGCAAAGATATTTGAGCAACAACCTACTATTTGGAATAAATACATAGATTGGATTAAGATTAAAGATGATATGGCTAGAGATAGTAATGCAAATAAAATCTTTGAATTTATTTGGTCTGTTGATAAGTGGAGAGAATATGTGGAGTATGCATTTAAAGTTCTTGTAGATAATGACAAGTTATTTTATATCAAAACTTCAGTGAAGTTTCTATTTGCAAAGACAACTGACGAAACCATATTTGAAAGAAAAAAAACATGGTTGATTGAAAAATTACGCGAAAATATTGTAGATATTAGAAAATGTAAAAAATATATTGGTATAGTTGTAAACTTTCTTCCAGACTGGAAATTGGTATATATTGTTGAGTTTTTGAAATTTAACAAGAACCTAGAAGAGTTTAAGCAAATCTCTTTATTTTCTTCATTATGCACATATTCGGGAAGTGAAATTCCACTAGTTATAGAGAAAATAAATTTTCTTAAATCATTAAAGTCTAATCTTAAGGGTCTCGATTACATTGATCATAGAAAATATATCGAAGATTATTGTATGAGGCTTGAGGAGTACAAAGAAAAAGTAGAATTAGAAGAATATCTTGAAAATGCTGATTATTCTTAATAAGTCATGTGGATTTTATAGGAAGGAATAAAAAATGAGATATGTTGCATATTTGGATATATTGGGTTTCAAGGAAACGCTTAAAAACCTAGAACATGATGATGCGATAAAATATATAAAAGATTTTGCTTCTCTTGTGTATAATAAGTTCTCAAAGGTAGAGTCAGATCGAAATATTAAAGGCTATATATTTAGTGATTCAATAATTCTGTATACAAATGATACCAAAGATGGATCTTTATCAGCCTTAATAAATTTAATTAGAGATATATGTAGAGATGAATTTGAAGTTAATAAAGTTCTACTTCGTGGTGGGCTTGCTCGAGGAGCTTTTGATAAAGTTCCAGCAAGTGAGCTTAAAGCTTTAGAAAAAGGATTAATAGTCGGAACGGCCTTTGTTGATGCTTATAGACTTGAAAGTTCAGCAAAGGTTATAGGGATAATGCTTTCTGACTATGTTAAAAATGATATGTCTCGATGTACCATGTATTCAAATATCAATAACTTGCTTAATTATATCGATATAGATTTTTTGTTTAAGAATAATAATCTTAGAGATTTTATTAAATTGGCATTTAATTCTGATTGGCGACCTCATTACTATAATACATTGTATTTTGTTATTAAGAATGAGCATAATAGTAATAAGGTGGAAAAATTATTTTCTGAAATTAAGAAGATATTAGAGGAATTAGATAGTAATCGAAATCTAGTTAGAACTTTTTGGGAGAAAGGTTTTAGTGAAAATGTTGAAGAAGATTTTCAATTGATATTACAAAAATATATTTAAAATTGTTATAGACTCTAGATAGAAGTATAATGGGTTATAGAAAAATATATCTATTAACTATAGGCTTTCTAAGCTCTTAAAAAGTCTACTGACAAAGAGTAGAAGATTATAGGGGGAATTTACTCTATAATCGGATTACTTTTCAGGTGATATGGTATATGTAGTTGATGAGGCCTAATATGAGCGATTTAGATTTTACTATTTGCTGTACAGTTATTTTCTTCAGCAAGAAGAGGGGAACTCCACCGAATTTGGATAATGGAAAGTATTGCCCTCATCTTGTTATAAAGGGCTCTGAACAGCGGTTAGGTGTAAACTTTATTGATGGTGAGGATGTTACCTTTGATAAACAAATAGGAGCTAATGCGTTACCACTTTATGAAACTGTAGATTATTCTGCTCTACAAGCAGGTACTGAGTTCTTTATCATGGAAGGCGGAAATATTGTTGGTGAAGGGATTGTAAAAGAAATCTTTCAACATAAATCGTATGGGAGTAAATAACTATGGGTTATAAAAATGTATGTATCAACTGCAGGCTCTCCTTGTCGGAGGGCACAAACTACGAGCTGTTTAATACCAATAAAACTTGTCCCACATGTAAAAGTAAGATGTACTTTGTGAACGAGAAGTTCAAAGCTCCTAAAAAATCTAATAATAAAGAATGGAAGATTATCGAGTATTTGTTGTTGAGCGGTTATGACTTCCGTAATCCTTATTGTGGACAAGAGCAATGTATTTATTTTGAGTTCCCTAAGAACCTACAAGAGGCAGAGGCGTTTATCCGTGAGATGCGAACGTTAAAGTAATCATTTGAAGGAGCTTTTATGTTGATTACGTATACCGAAGAAAAAAACTTTACCCCTCAACAAGTAGCAGAGTTATTTTTGTCTGTTCGTTGGGTAGTAGGTAAATATCCAGATCGATTACATAAGGCTCTTATGAATTCATCTCGTGTGATTTCTGCATGGGATGGTGATCGTTTAGTTGGTCTTATTCGTTTCATGGATGATAGCGAGCTGGTGTGCTTCATCAATTATGTGCTAGTTCATCCTGATTATCATGGCCGCGGTATTGCTGGTCATTTGCTAGAAATGGTGAAAGACGCTTACAAGTCTTATTTGTATATCAATGTTATGATTGGTGATAGCAAGAATGCACCATTTTACGAGAAACATGGATTTAAGGTAAAAGAAAATTCCTTGCCGATGCAATATCGGAATGTGCCTAAATATACGAAAAGATAATTGGTTGGATAATCTGTATAGCAAGTAGGTGGTCAAATTGTTAATAAAAGGCTACACGTACATAGTGTTACGTGTAGCCTTTGTTATGTAAACGGTATATACTAGAACAGATATGTAGATACGATGGAGAAGGATATGGATATATTAATACGAAAAGCGACAACCGCTGATTTAGATTTAGTGACACATATAGAAGCAACTTGTTTCCCGCCTGCTGAAGCGGCGCCTCGTGAGGCTTTTAAGGAGCGATTAGACCATTATGCAGGTCAGTTTTTAATCGCCTTTGACGGCGATACACCTATTGGTTTTATCGATGGTTTTGTAACGGATGATGAAATCCTAACCGATGAGATGTTTGCTGATGCATCTATGCACAATCCTGATGGGGCATGGCAGATGATATTTGGTCTAAATACAATGCCAGAGTATCGCAATCGCGGCGTAGGGGGGCAGTTGATTGAGGCTTTCATAGAATTGGCCAAAGAAGAAAATCGAAAAGGCGTTATTTTAACATGTAAGGAAGAAAAGATTCATTATTACGCCAAGTTTGGCTTTGTAAATGAAGGCGAGTCTGTATCTGATCACGGCGGTGCTAAGTGGTATCAGATGCGTGTTGTGTTCTAGCCATATAATTAAATATAAAAGAAGAAGCTGAAATCTTGCAGATTAGCATTGGTTTCAGCTTCTTTTTGGTTGGGAAAAGTATTGGTATTGTATTTAAATAATTTCTTTAACTTGCGCTACGCCTTTATCGGTCAGCATATAGTACCCATTTGTTACATACAACAAGCCTTGTTTCTTAAGGTGTGATGCGGCTTGGTGTGTATAGTCTGGCTTCCAGTTCAAGTGTTCGTGAATGGTGCCGATACCGTTTTCAATGGCTGCCACAGGTGTGTTCATATGGGTATAGATGTGACAGAGCATCATCGTTTCTCGATAGTGACGACGCAAGTGGCGTTGGCGACGATAGGTTGCAATATAGCCTGTCTTTGGCGTGCAAATAACGGCAATTAATAATGCGAGACCAATCGTTGTTGCGATAGCGCCTGCAATGGATACGTCTAGGGTGAAAGCGACTTCTGTACCGATGACGGCACAGATAATGCCGATGATGATACTGCTAGTGAGCATGGCTTTCACAGAGTCCGTCCATAAATAAGCGATAACCGCAGGTCCGATCATGAGGCCGATAACGAGGATGGCGCCTACCGCTTGGAATGAAGCCACCACGGTGAGGGACACCATGGTCATCAGCACGTAATGGATGAGGGCAGGCATGAAGCCGAAGAGCCCTGCTAATAGTGGATCGAAGGTAGATAGCTGCAATTCCTTGTAGAAGAGCATAACTAATAGGAGGTTGATGACTGCCACCCCCAGGGAAATCCATAGTGAAACAGGACCTAAGTCGGTGCCGTTTACAATCCATCTGTCGAATGGGGCGAATGCGATTTCCCCTAGAAGTGCTGTATCTACGTCAAGGTGTGCGTTACCGCTATAGAGACTGACGAGGATGATGGCAATGGAGAATAGAAGGGGGAAGATGATACCAATGGACGCGTCTTCGTTGACGAGGCCCGTGTTATGAATCATCTCTGTAAGCCACACCGTTCCTACGCCGACTACGGTTGCCCCTACTAAAAGCAAAGGAGAATTTAAGTCTTCCGTTACAAAGAAAGCGAGCACAATACCGAGGAATACGGTGTGCGTAATGGCGTCGGCCATCATGGACATACGGCGTAGCACGAGGAATACACCAGGGATAGCGCACGCGATGGATACTGCAATGGCGATGAGTAAAATCTCTGTATGTACTGTCATGGGGCACCTCCTATGCGAGGCTGTGCACTCTCTGCTCTATATATCTTTTGTTGCAAATCGGCGGGACTTATCTTTGCGGTTTCTGATAGTAAAGCTTGTTTTGATTGTTTGTTTTTACGATATTGCCACAAGATGCCTCTGTTAGGCGCAAATATGAGGCTCAACAGTACGATAACCGACAGAATGACGATGATGGCAGGACCTGTAGGCAGTTTTTGTACTGTTGTACTCCAAAGAGTACCGCCAATAGCAGATACCATACCGAAACATCCTGCCAGTATACACATGGTACCTAGCTTGTTCGTCCACTGACGGGCCCCTACGGCCGGTGCAATGAGTAGGGAACTGATTAAGATAGCACCTACTGATTGAATGCCGATGATGATGGTCATGATCAATAGTGAACGATATAAAATGAGTGTAAAGGTGACGGGAATTTGCAATGTTTTTGCGTATTCTATGTCAAAGGAAATGAGCTTTAGCTCTTTCCAAAATAAGGCTGTTAAAACGATAATGATGAGCGCTGCCGCCGATGTAATGTACACATCGCGGGCTAATATGGTGGCGGCCTGTCCAAATATAAATTTTGAAAGCCCTGCCTGACCTGCATTGTTCAGACTTTGAAGGTAGGTGAGTAGAACCATACCAAGACCAAAGAAAGCAGATAGTATAGTAGCCAGAGCACCATCGAATTTGATTTTACTGTTTTCTACGGTGATGGTTATGAGCCATGCCGCAGTGATAGAGGACAGGGCAGCACCTATAATGAGTACCTCAATGTCTTTTATACCGGTCAGCAAGAATGCGATGACTACACCAGGCAGTGCCGCGTGAGAGAGACCGTCACCGATGAGGCTTTCCTTGCGCAGTACAGCGAAGGTGCCTGCAATACCACTGGCAAGGCCCAAGAGAGCCGTACCGAGCAATACCATCTGTGTCGTATAGGATTGGAGTATGGTCATACAATCCTCCCCTTGCCGTAGGTACGCTCGATGGCCTCATCGGTAAAGGTCTCTGCTACGGGTCCATAGGCAACAGTTTGCTTGTTGACCATCGTTACCCAGTCGAAATATTGAGGTACCGTATTTAAATCGTGGTGTACGACGATCACCGTTTTGCCGCGCGCTTTCATTTCTTGTAAAAGGGAGATAATGGCGTGCTCCGTCGTTTTATCGACGCCCTTGAATGGCTCGTCCATGAGGTAAATATCTGCCTCTTGTACGAGGGCTCTCGCGAGGAATACACGCTGCTGTTGGCCCCCTGAAAGTTGACGGATTTGCCTGTTTACATAGTCGCTCATGCCCATTTTTTCAATCATGGAGAGGGCGAGTTCCTTATCCTTCTTACTTGGTCGTTTGAACCAACCTAGATGACCATAGCGGCCCATAAGTACAACGTCTAATACGGTAGTAGGAAAGTCCCAGTCTACGCTACCGCTTTGAGGGACATAGGCGATTTTCTTGTAATCCTTTTTGTCCATCGCAAGGTGGTGGTCGATATAAAACTTAACACTACCTGAGATAACTGTTAATAGGCCTAACATGGCCTTTAATAATGTAGATTTACCGGCTCCGTTAGGGCCGACGATGGCCGCTAAGGAACCGATGGGTACCTTCATATCTACGTCCCATAACACGGGTTTTGTCGTATAGGCTACGGTCATATCTTCAACTTCAACAGCCCATTCCATAGAGACCTCCTTTTATCAATAAGTGCTACTAGCTGATATTGCTAGTAGCACTTGTACTTATATGGGGCGTAATTTTTCTAGCCCCTTGTTTTGAAATACTATTTATTATTTAAGTGCTTTAGCGATGGTATCGATATTGGCTTTTACCATACCGATATATGTGCCGCCTTCAGTGCCTTCAGAACCGAGGGAGTCGGAGTATAATTCGCCACCGATGGCAACGTTCCAGCCTTTAGCCTTAGCTGCTTCTTGAACGGCTTCAATTGTTTTGTGTGGCACAGAAGATTCTACGAAGATGGCTTTAATTTTGTGATCTACGATGAATTGAACAAGTTCATTCACATCTTGTGTGCCTGCTTCTGTAGCAGTACTTACACCTTGTAAACCTTTTACTTCAAAGCCATAAGCGCGAGCAAAGTATTGGAAGGCATCGTGTGCTGTTACGAGAACGCGAGATTCTTTAGGAATAGATTCTGCTTGTGCTTTAATGTATGCATCTGTTTCATCTAATTTAGTGAGGTATGCATCATAGCGTTTTTTGAAATCCTCTTTGTGAGTTGGATCTGCTTTTGAAAGTCCTTCGTATACAGCCTTGGCTGCAAGTTTCCAATTTGCTACATCGAACCAAATATGAGGGTCTTTTGTCTTTACGCCATCTTCTTCGTCAAAGTCTAGCAATGTAGATGGGTCAATGGCATCGGATACACGGATGGTAGCTTTATTTTGTTTTGTTAAATTGTCGAAAATAGAACCCATTTTACCTTCTAAGTGAACACCGTTGTACACTACAACATCTGCCTTAGACATAGTTGTTACATCGCCGGCGCTCGCTTGGTAGAGGTGAGGGTCTACGCCGGGACCCATGAGTCCTTGGACGGATACATGGTCACCGCCAATTTCTTTTACTAAATCCGTTAACATTGTCGTAGTGGCAACGACGTTTAATTTTTTAGAACCCTCTTGGACCGTATCTTTGCCACAACCCACAAGTGCAAATATCATAATAACTAAAGAAAAAGCGAGTAATAGAGATTGTTTAACCTTCATAATAATCCTCCTATGATGTACATTCGTAATTTGGCTTTACCAGTATAGAAAAAAGCCGCTACTCATATAGCGGCTAAGGGAATATGGATGACTTTCTGCTAGATTACGATCGTTTAATGCAGAAGAGCTTGTAGATGGTTTGGCCCTATGAGGGCTACAATACCAAGAACCATCATGACTTTCATTTGAATACGTTTTCTCCGTCTCATGATGAACCTCCTTATTATAATTTTTTGCCACATCAGTGAGATATGTTAATTCTGTTCATTTAAGTTATACTTAATATAACATAAATGAGAAAAATTATCAATAAGAAAATATTCTTTAAATATTCAGCTTTATTTAGTATTATATATAAAAAGATTAAAGCTACTAAGGAGGCTTATTATGAATAAACTTTTACGCTATACTGTTACAGCTGCACTTGTTGCATCGTTCAGCATGTTAGGCGATTATACAGCTGATGCAGCAAAATTTATAGAAGCACCAAGAGAGGTGACTATTGTTAAACCTGTAATGCCAACGATTCCTCCAAATATCGTAGTGGCAAAGGATATGCGCGTTCGCTTTTTGATTAATAAAAAAGGGAAGGTAGAGAATGTCTTTGTAGAACAATCCTCTGGCTATGCACCAGTTGATGAGGCTGTGAAAACGGCTATTAAACAATGGGAGTTCACACCTGCTATTGGGGTGGATCAAAAGGCTCATGCCTCTATTATTGGTATGACTATTACGTTACCAAAGGAAAATGCGCCTGTGAAGTCGGGTAATGGCACGTTAACTGTGAATAAAACGCAAACTGAGCAAACAGATAATAGTAAAAAAGCCAATTAAAGCAATTGAGAGTGAATAAGGAGAATGATGATGAGTAGTATATTGCGTCGTGTCGCATTAATGGCCCTAATCATGTCTACAACTGTAGCCGTTTCTATGGCAGCACCGTATGAAGCACCTAAAGCTGTGTCCACTCCATCTTTGGATACTAGCGTATTACAGGGTTATTCTGGTGATGTTAATAGTGTAGGTGTGAGCTTTACTATTAATACGGATGGATCTGTATCTTCTGTACAATTACTAAACTCTACAGGTAATGATGGCGTAGATGCTGCTGTCTTAGAAACCGTTTTAAAATGGAAGTTTACTCCTGCTACAGATAGCAATGGCAATCCTGTAGCATCTTCTAAAACTGAATATATTGATTTTAGAAATTAATAGAAGGCACTCATACATTGTATGGGTGTCTTTTTATGTGCTAGTGAAAGTACTTAAGGGTTTAATTATATTGGGGGAAAGTATTTTGTGGCTCAATTATTTTGGGAAATGTATCCACAGCAACTGAAAATTACTTTCAAAATAAATATAATGAAAGTATATTTAATATAGTAATCATATATTGTATATACTAATAGTCTTTGACCCGTGGAGGTATAAGCGTATGAATCCATTACAGCAAAAGCTAGACATTAATAACGAACGGTACAGAATAATTGTATCTATTAAAGAGGATTATTTAGACGGTAAATTATCCTTGGAAGAGGGTAACCGTATTTTAAAAGAAAAATTAGGCACTTGTACGCCTGACGAATTTGCTTATGCAGAGCAAAGTTTGAAAGGTGTCTATAAGGATGAAGAAATACTAGACAAGATGGATGATTTGTTGAATTTATTTGACGGTGTATTAGTACGTGCCGAAAATGAATACCCAGAGAATCATCCGTTGTGGGCTTATTTAGAAGAAATTAATGCGGTTGAAAAGGTAGCTCTTGAAGCGGATGAATTGTTAAAACAAGATAAGTTTATTAAAAATCCTTGGCTTGGTGTTTTTGATTCCTTAGCAGAATGGCGTATCCATCTATCTCGTAAGCAAAATCAATTATATCCGATGTTAGAAAATCATGGGTTTGATCGTCCAACGCGGATTATGTGGACCTTTGATGATGGCGTGCGCGATTCTATCTCTTCATCCTACGCATTGCTTCGTGAAGATAAATATGAGGAGTTTTTAGCATCTGTTCCAGAAACACTGGCAAAGTTACGTGATTTGAACTCTAAGGAGTTAGAAGTTTTATTGCCAACATCCTTTAAACTATTAAGCGATGAAGAGTTTGTGCGCATGAGTAAAAATGACCATGAAATCGGTTATGCTATTATTAACGCACCAGGTTTATATGTCGTGCCAGGTATTAACGATTCCGCAGCCCTATTAAATGGAAATGCTGCTGGTCAAAATAGTGCAGTATCTAATGAGTTTCTAAATGATTTAGCAGGCTTATTATCTAAGTATGTAGGTCCTGTAGGTGGAGTACAAGTTGGTAAGGATACAGTCCTCGATGTGGCGACAGGCAAATTGACCTTAGAGCAAATCAATTTGCTGTTCCGTCATCTTCCAGTAGATTTGTCTTATGTTGATGAAAATGAACTCGTTAAGTTTTACAGTGATACGCCACATCGTATATTCCCTCGCAGTGCCAATGTTATTGGTCGTGAAGTGAAGAATTGTCATCCTGCTAAGTCTGTTCATGTTGTAGAAGAAATCGTAGAGAAATTTCGTTCTGGTGAGCAAAACCAAGCAGAATTTTGGATCAATAAACCGGGCTTGTTTATCTACGTTATCTATACAGCAGTACGTGATGAAAATGGTAAATTCCGCGGTGTCTTAGAAATGATGCAAGATTGTACTCATATTCGTGAACTTGAAGGGTCTCGTACCTTGTTAACTTGGGATAAGACTGATTTTGTAGGAAATACAGATAATAATAATGGTAATGATAAATCCCTAGCTCAAGAGGCCGCAGAAGAGGTCGATGAAGAACCACTTACTACCGATGCAGATGGGAGATTCCATATCGATGCAAAAACAACATTATCTAATCTCATTAAACAAAGCCCGGATATTGTAGATTATTTGATTTCTTTAAATCCTAAATTCGAGAAATTAAAAACGCCTATGGTAAAGGTTATGGCTAAGGTGGCTACCATCAAGATGATTGCGGAGCGCGGTGATTTTGATGTAGATGATTTGATTGGTAAAATCGACGCATTTATTAATAAAAATAAAAAGTAACTCTCCTAGATAAATAAGAGGCGAGGTCGCGTGACCTTGCCTCATTTAATTTTGTTATTAGTCTAGTAATAGAGGGTTTCCTTTGTTATTGTCGATGATATTTGAATAGACTTAGAGGGCTTACAATAGTTATCAATTTTTATTATTACAAAATGTGTTGCACTAATTCAAAATAAACATACAATAATTTACTTTTATTCATCTCTTTTATGTATACAAATTTGGTTGAAAAAGGTAAAATAGAAAATAATGAAAGTGTTTGCAAAAATCATATTTTCATAAATTAATATACTTTTACAAGAGAAATTACTAAGATATTTAAAGGTGAGGATCTAGATACTATGTCGACAAGACGCGTTTGGAAGCAAAGTGAAATTAAAACAAACCCATTATTTTCTAAGATGCGCAGTACTATTGAAACTGCATTTTATGGAAACAATGTAACGCCTATTACATCTGTGGCACAAGCGTACCAATTTGCCACTGAAGAACCAGGTGTTATCGTCCTCGATATGCCTGTATATAAACCATGCGAGCAAGGTTTGCCAGCTGATGCAAAGGTACTAGTTACAAACGATGGTAAAACTACAGGTCGTTATGCAAAAGCTCGTCGCATTATTGGCGATGAAGGCATTGACGAAGTGGAACTTGCTAATATTGCACGTGATGCAGTCTATGATAGCCGTGGTAAAGAATGGATTTCTGCTGAAACTATCGTAGGTCTTGATAAAAAGTTCACAGCTCGTGCGCATTTGATGATTCCAAAAGACCATGCATCCATTTTGTATTCTTGGATTATGAACTTTAAGTTCTTTGATGCCGCTGTAAAAGAATTCTACAATGATAGTGTAGAAATTCCAGAAGGCGATATTTATATCTATTCTGATCCTGACTATGTGGTGCCAGGGTATCCAGGTGGGCTTGCTATTTTTGACCCAGCTCATAACTGTGCCATGATTCTTGGCATGCGCTATTTTGGTGAGCACAAAAAAGGTACCCTTACATTGGCATGGTCCTTGGCAAATCGCCTCGGCTATGTTGCCTGCCACGGCGGTATGAAACGTTACAACCTTGATAATGGCAAATCCTATACTATCGGTGTATTCGGCTTGTCCGGTTCCGGTAAATCTACATTGACTCATGAAAAACATGATGGTCGTTATGATATTTCTATCTTGCATGACGATGCGTATATCATCAATACTAATGACTTGAGTTCTATTGCTCTTGAACCTACATATTTCGACAAAATGCAAGACTATCCTGTGGAACATCCTGCTAATGAATTCTTGTTGACTCTACAAAATGTTGGCGTAACTATGGATGAGGATGGCCGTAAGGTTGTGTTGGCAGAAGATGTGCGTAATAATAATGGTCGCGCTATTAAATCTCAATTTTGGACAGATAATCGTGTAAACTACGTAGATCAACCAGTTAATGCCATTGTATGGCTTATGAAAGATAAAACTTTGCCACCAATCCTTAAAGTCGATGACCCTGTTTTGGCATCTACCATGGGTGCTACACTTGCGACACGTCGTTCTACTGCTGAAAAACTCGATGCTCACGTTGATCCAAATGCACTTGTTATCGAACCATATGCAAATCCATTCCGTACCTATCCATTGGTTCGTGATTATGAAAGCTACAAAAAATTGTTCTCTGAATGTGGCGTAGAATGTTACATCATGAACACAGGGTTCTTCTTGGAAAATAAAATTCCTAAAGAAGTGACTCTTGATTTGTTGGAACGCTTGGTAGAAGGCACATTGGACTTCAAACCATTTTATAAATATGAAAACCTTTCCTATGTAGAGGTTCCTGGTTTTGAACCACCATTCCAAGTGCGTGAATACCATCACCAATTGCACAAAGCTTTTGAGTTCCGCTATGACTATGTGGAAAATCTCAGAGACGGTAAAAATGAATTACCAGATGAAGTACTTGATGTATTAAAAACTTTAATGTAACACTTTACAATAACCGAAATAGTCCCTCTGGAAAAAACACGCTACTGCGCTAAAGCGGAGCCCGAAGTTTTTTCCAGAGGGGCTATTTCTTTTCTGTATCTGTTTACATTAAGGTTTTTAGTGCATCGGTGTAGGGGGAGCTACTGCGCTAAAGCGGAGCCCAACGCAGGGTGTGAGCTAACAGAGGAGCGCAGCGGCATATGGGTAGATTTATACTCTTTGTTACCTTAATTCCTAATAAAAATAGGAATTAAAGAATAGAAGTTTGTGAAAATAAAATGAGCGAAATAATTGATGAAATATCGATATAATCTGATGCTATATGGATATAAAAATTGAAAATATTATAAATTTT
>OKVT01000279.1_pt1 | contig 15144 bp, 13 predicted proteins | sample 1606951 | NCBI WGS metagenome assembly OKVT01 (sample SAMN03281019, study PRJEB24777) | human gut metagenome | isolation source: fecal sample PR141 from 1 month old male Chinese infant, vaginal delivered... | place: Singapore | collected 2005-11-08
TTATGATATAATTAGTTTAAAGAGAAGTGAGGTAGAAATGATAGTGTCGCTACGCAACTTCATAGTATGAGATGACGGGACAGGCACACCGTCCACTACTCTTGAGCGCTTAGATTTTTCTAAGTGCTTTTTTGCATTTTCTCGGCGTTCGCTCTTGGTTCAAGTCCATTCTCCATACCATTTGGTAAGGAATTAAGAGACATTTTTATCTATCCTATCTCCTTGTTATTCTGCGAGCAACTAAAGCAAGTTATTACTTTGCTTATCTGCTTATCATTTTGTAAACATCAAATTTAAAATAACAGACTTAAACTTTTCTTATTTCCTCAATACCCAAACAATAAAACACTAGCCACTCGTTTAAACACACGTTTCAAACATGCTGGTGTACCTAATATTGGATTCCATGGTTTTAGACACACACACTCTAGTCTCTTGCTAAACTCTGGAATACCATATAAAGAATTACAACACCGTCTAGGTCATTCTACACTAGCTATGACTATGGACACTTACAGTCATCTCTCCAAAGAAAAAGCAAAAACAGCCGTCTCATTTTATGAGAAAGCTATAAGTTCTTTGTGAAGGGGGACAAAAAGAGGAACAAACCCAGAAATCAACATTTTAAGACAAAGCAAAAAGCCCACTGTTGTAGGCTTTCTGTAAGATATATCTTAAAATTAAAGCATTTTGTTGTAGAATTCAACGACAAGTGCTTCGTTGATTTCTGGGTTGATTTCGTCGCGTTCTGGCAAGCGAGTCAATGAACCTTCCAATTTTTCAGCGTCGAATGATACGAATGCTGGACGTCCAAGAGTAGCTTCTACTGCTTCAAGGATTGCTGGAACTTTCAATGATTTCTCACGAACTGAGATCACTTGACCTGGAGTTACACGGTATGAAGGGATATCAACACGTTTTCCGTCAACAAGGATGTGACCGTGGTTTACGAATTGACGAGCTTGACGACGAGTAGTCGCAAGACCAAGACGGTAAACAACGTTATCCAAACGACGTTCCAAAAGAAGCATGAAGTTGAAACCTAGGATTCCGCCTTTGATTTTTGTAGCTTGTACGAACAAGTTACGGAATTGTTTTTCACCTACACCGTAAGTGAAACGAAGTTTTTGTTTTTCAGCCAATTGCAAACCGTATTCTGACAATTTAGAACGGTTGTTTGGTCCGTGTTGTCCTGGTACGTAGTTACGACGTGCCAATTCTTTACCTGTACCTGTAAGTGAAAGGCCAAGGCGACGAGCTTGTTTCCAAGATGGTCCTGTATAACGTGACATGTGAATGTCCTCCTGATATAAATAATATTTCGGTGGAAATAGTCACTTAGAAAGCCCTGATTCGTGCAGATGCCCTTCGCCTAAACAGCCAAGGTTACTTATCATAAGACACCTGTTGACGAGCTTCATGCTTTCCTGCTGATATTTCACACAAAATCCATTTTACCATGAATGGCTAGATTTGTAAAGGGGTTTTAAGCTTTATTTTCATTGCCAGAGAGGTTAAGAAGGAGGGTAAAGGTGCTTCCTAGGCCGTACTGGCTACTGACTGTGATTTCTCCACCCAATTGATGGGCCAATTCACGCGCAATCGCAAGACCCAAGCCATGACCACCTGTTTTCATGTTACGCGAAGTCTCTACACGATAAAGGCGTTTGAAAATATTCTCCAAATCCTCTGGGGCAATCCCCTGTCCCTCATCGGTCACACTGATTGAAAGCTGGTTATTTTCCAGCTTAGCTACCACTTCCAACTTGGTCCCTGGAGCTGAGTATTTAAAAGCGTTATTGACCAGATTCACCAAGATACGAGAAAGTTTGGCATAATCTCCCTCAATCCGGGCAGACTCTGGAATTACCTGCAAATGGACATCTCGCTCTTCCTGCTCAATCAAGAACTGAAATTCACTCATGCACTCAATCAAGAGCTGGTCTAGAAAAATACTGTCTTTGCTAGTCGTTTCCACCTGATTCCTAGCTGTATTTAGAGTCAAAAAATTCAACTCTTCAACCAGTTTATTGAGTCTTTCTGTCTGGCGTCCAATGGTTGCTAGATAATGGTCCTGTTCTCCTTCCTTGATAACCCCATCCAAAATCCCTTCTACCGTCGCTTGAATCGAAGTAATGGGGGTCTTGATATCATGCGAAAGTTGAGCAATCATCAAGCCCTTTTCTCGTTCGCTTTCTTCCAAGGAATCAAAGGTGGCCTGCAAATCATGGGACATTTCATTGAAAGCTTGGCCTAATTGCTGAAATTCTACAGGTCCTTGAACCTCCAGATTTGAAGGAAAATCCTTGTCCGCTACTCGCTTGGCATGTTCCTTTAGTTTGGCCAATGATGTAAAAACCGGCGATAGGAGAAAGAGACTAATCCCAGCACCGACAAAACTAGCCATGAGAGTCATCCCCACTAGGAAATAAATTTCTCTTTCTTCAATTAGCATTCGCTGGATGGCCCAAAAAACCACGATAATTGTTAGGAGTGTTGAAATGATATACCCCACTAAAATATAACTTTTTAATTTCATTAACTACCTCGTGCTTTCTCAATTTTGTAGCCCAAGCCCCAGACGGTTTTGATGGTAGGTGTTTCTGCACTAGCATGTTTAGCCAACTCCTGTCGCAGAGCATGGATATGAACATTCAAGGTATTGGTGTCATCCACATAGTCTTCCTGCCATACCTTCTCATAGAGGTCTGTCTTAGAGAAAACTCGCTCTGGATTGCTGGCTAAAAGCCATAGAAGTTCGAAGGATTTTACTGTCAAATCGAGCGCCACATCTCCGACTTGGACCTCATGACTACTATGATTCATCCGTAAATCCCCGAGACTGACAACTTCTGACTCACCTCCACGATGAAGGCGACGCAAGATATTGTGGACACGCAAAACCAGTTCACGAGGGCTAAAGGGCTTGGCAATAAAGTCATCTGCCCCTAAGCTCAGGCCATAAATCTTGTCCTGCTCGCTAGTCTTAGCCGTGATAAAGAGAAAAGGCTGATCCGGAGATTGATACTGGACCTCGCTAATCAAGTCATAACCATCCATCCGAGGCATCATGATATCTGTAATAATCAAATCAATCGGTTTTCGCTTGAATATTTCTAGGGCCTCTACCCCATCATGGGCCACCAAAACCTGATATCCTGCCTGAACCAAATAACGTTGATGAATATCTGTGATTTCTACCTCGTCGTCAACGAGTAAAATTGTCTTTCCCATCTGTCTCTCCTTTGAAAAAAACAGTGCTATACCACAATAGTATAACACTATTTTTATCTCTTTACGAACATTCTAAACGATATCTGGATTTTTCAAATCCTAGATAGAAAGTCTGTAACTAGACTAGTCATTTTCCTCTTTTTTAGCTTTCAAACCGAGGCCACCTAATAGTCCGGCCAAAGCTAATCCAAAGAATCCAAGAGTAGCCATTGATGTTTGGGCTTCACCAGTATATGGAAGCATGTCTTTTTTGTCTTTCATTTGATCAGCCATCATTGGACTTGATACCTTGTTATTAGCTGCCATCTTGCCTTCATCAGACATTTTGCTTGAGGCTACTTGATCTTGTTTCATGCCTGGTGTTGCCATTGGCTGGCTAGCATTCATGGTTTTGTCCTGCTCTTTGTTAGGCATCATCTTATCCTGACTAGCAGCTGGCATTTTAGATTTCATATCATCTTGATGAGCACTTGGCATTTGAGCGTTCATCTTAGACTTAGACGCATCTTGATGACTATTCATCATTGGAGCCGGCATAGCTGAACCATTAGAAGATGATTGCATCTGAGTAAGAGACTGATGTCCATTCAAGTTTACTGTCAAGTCCTTAGTCGCTACAAGATTGCTCAAGTCTGCCTTGCCATCTTTCGCACCGTAAACTTTGATGGTAGCTTTATAGCTTTGTGTACCGTTTTGTTTCAAAAGGTCAAGCAGTTCTTTGTCAGATTTACCTTGAGTTCCTGCCAAATCTACTTCATAGAAGTAGAGACCTTTGCCTAATTTTTCTACTGGTGGAAGAGCTGGATTTTTAGCTGAGCCGTTGTCTGACCATGGAGCCTTGTCTGAAGCTTTCAAGATAAGGCGAGTCAACATACCGTCACCAGCGAAGAGTTCGTATGGAATGACTTGGTTGACACCAGCTGTGAATGGGCCAGGGAAGTTAGCCTTGTCCAAGTATGTAGCTGGAACATCTACTATGTCTTTAGTATTGTTAGCCACACCTTTTTGCACTTCAGCTGGAGTGGTCAAGCCATTCAAGTTTACTGTCAAGTCCTTAGTCGCTACAAGATTGCTCAAGTCGGCCTTGCCATCTTTTGCGCCGTACACTTTGATAGTTGCCTTGTAACTTTGAGTACCGTTTTGTTTCAAGAGGTCAAGAAGCTCTTTATCTGATTTGCCTTGAGTGCCAGCCAAATCCACTTCGTAGAAGTAAAGGCCTTTGCCCAATTTTTCTACTGGTGGGAGGGCAGGATTTTTAGCTGAACCGTTGTCTGACCATGGAGCCTTGTCTGAGGCTTTCAAGATAAGGCGTGTTAACATACCATCACCTGCGAAGAATTCGTATGGAATAACTTGGTTGACACCTGCTGTGAATGGGCCAGGGAAGTTAGCTTTATCTAGGTAAGTAGCTGGAACATCCACTGTGTCTTTAGTATTGTCAGCCACACCTTTTTGAACTTCAGCTGGAGTAGTCAAGCCGTTCAAATTGACATCCAAATTTTTAGTGGCTACAAGATTACTCAAATCTGCCTTGCCGTCTTTAGCACCGTAGACTTTGATGGTTGCCTTATAGCTTTGCGTACCATTTTGTTTCAAAAGGTCTAATAAATCTTTATCTGACTTACCTTGAGTACCTGCCAAGTCTACTTCATAGAAGTAAAGACCTTTGCCCAATTTTTCTACTGGTGGGAGGGCAGGATTTTTAGCTGAACCATTGTCTGACCATGGAGCCTTGTCTGAAGCTTTCAAAATCAAACGAGTTAACATACCGTCTCCGGCGAAGAATTCGTATGGAATAACTTGGTTAACACCGGCTGTGAATGGGCCAGGGAAGTTAGCTTTATCTAGGTAAGTAGCTGGAACATCCACTGTGTCTTTAGTATTGTCAGCTACGCCTTTTTGTACTTCAGCTGGTGTAGTTGCTGGTTGAGCTTCACTTGCTTCACGGTCTTGTCCAGAGACTGCAGGAGCAGGATTTGTCGCAGGTTTAACCGCATCTTCTGTTTCTTTCTTAGACTCTGGTTTTGCTTGCACTTCTTCTTTTGGTGCTACTACTTGGTCTTTAGCAGTCACATCCGCTTTTTCTGGAGAGCTTGTAGTATCCAAGCTTGCTTTAGGTGCTGAGTCTGCCTGTTCTGAAGGAAGAGCTGTATCGACTGCTTCTTTGAGAAGTTCTGCTGGTAAGTCGCTCTTTTCACTCACCGAATCTGCGTCTGGCCCAACTTGAGCAGGGGTCGGATTGACCACATCGGCACGTACAGAACTTGGTTGACCAACTAGGACAAAGAAGCCACTGGCTACAACAACTGAGGCAACACCGACACTAAGACGGCGAATAGACCAACGAGTATATCTTTGATTTGGATTGAATTTCATAGGATTCTCCTTAGAGTTTTTCTTTATTTGATGACTCTAGTATAATCTCCTAAAATTAAAAAGGATTAAGAAAAAGTTAAAATTTTTCTTAAATCCCTCTTATAAAATACTTATATTAATTAAATCCGTAAACAGATTTGGTGATTTGATAGACGACATTGGAAAGTTTGCGAGCTGGCAAGACGGAATGTTTGGTCAAACGACTCAACATTGTCTTGCGAATGGCCTGCAAGACCTCTGGATTTTCCTGTTGAATATAGGTCCACAGCTCCCGTTTTTTGGCCAGATGCTCCGCTGTTCCAGCTCGATTGAGCAGGGCACTAGAAATAACCGTCGTGATTTCAATATGATTCAGCAGATATTCTCTCATTTTGGGATGACTTACTTTAGATAAATCAAGCTGGTCTACTAAAAGACGATTAACCTTGAGTTGCTGGTCGATACGTTTAATCATCACCTGCTCATTGACAGACTGATCCTCACGCCCAATCAAATAACGATAGAAATCAACAGGCAAATAGTACATGGTCTTGACCTGCTGAAGGGGGGTAAAGACAAAGAGATTATCGACATAAAAAGTGTGCTCTGGCAATTGGAACTGGCTCTCTCGCAACAAATCTGTCCGGTAAATCAGCGAGTGCATCATGATATACTGGCCTTTTGAGAAATTTCCGACCTGGTCCCAGCCAAAAATCTGCTGGACAGGCAAGACTGACTCATAACTCATACTCTTCTTGCGAGACTGACCTTCCTTTTCATAGACAAAATTGGTCACAAAGGCATCCACCTCTTGACCTTCACTCTCTAGTTCCTGCAAGGTTTCCAAAATTTTCAGATAGGCACGAGGATCAACCCAGTCATCACTATCAACTACTTTAAAATAACGCCCAGAAGCCTCTGCCAAGCCACGATTAACAGCACCGCCATGGCCCTTATTTTCCTGATAAATGACTCTAACGATGTTAGGATACTTGCTAGCTAAACGCTCAGCGATTTCCTGAGTCTGGTCCTGAGACCCATCATTGATAATCAAAATCTCAACTTGCTCACCACCAATCACTAACGACTCCACGCAGTAATGAAGATAGGCTGCGGCATTATAGCTAGGAATGGCGATAGACAATAACTTCATAATCTACTCCTTTAGGGGACTGATTTTTTCTTATACTCTTCGAAAATCTCTTCAAACCGCGTCAACGTCGCCTTGCCGTATATATGGTTACTGACTTCGTCAGTTCTATCCACAACCTCAAAACGGTGTTTTGAGCTGACTTCGTCAGTTCTATCCACAACCTCAAAACGGTGTTTTGAGCTGACTTCGTCAGTCTTATCTACAACCTCAAAACAGTGTTTTGAGCATCCTGTGGCTAGTTTAGTTTGATCTTTGATTTCCATTGAGTATTACTCTCTCTTGTCACTTCTTTCTATTCTACCATAAAATCCAGCCTTTGAAGAACTTTTACTAGAATACAAGGCTTCTGTCTCTCTTTGCTATCTTGGGCATCAAAAAAGAGGGAAGCTCCCTCTTTTACGAATTTAATGCTGCTAGGGTATCCAAATACTGGTTGTTGATGACTGCCAAAATATAGGTATCTGCCTTCAAAAGGTCATCTGGTCCAAATTCAACATCCAATGGGGAATTTTCTTGTTCACGAAATCCTAGGACATTGAGATTGTATTTGCCACGTAGATCTAGCTGGCTCAGACTTTGACCTGCCCAAACACTCGGAATTTTCATCTCCACGATAGAGACATTTTTATCCAGCTGAAAGACATCGACATTGTTATGAAAGAGAATGGTCTGCGCTAGGGACTGCCCCATTTCATACTCAGGTGAGATCACCGAGTCAGCACCGATTTTTTCCAGAACCTTCTTGGCTGTCTGGCTTTTGACCTTGGCAATAACCCTTGGTACACCTAGACTCTTACAATGCATGACTGCAAGCACACTCGACTCCAGATTTTCCCCTGTTGCCACTACAACCGTGTCACAGGTATCAATTCCTGCAGTTCTGAGGAGTTCCTCGTCTGTAATATCGCCAACAACTCCACGCGCCAAAACTGGCTCAAATTGATTGATGTGCTCTGCGTGGTCATCAATAGCAATGATATTCATATCTTGCTTGGCGAGGGCCGTCAGGACACTACTCCCGAAAATCCCCAAACCTAAAATTCCAATCGTACGATCTGACATCGTTCTTCCTTTCTTATCCAATACTAATATCTGCTTTCATATACTGAATCAAATCTTTCTTATCAGGCTGGTAATCCGCTAGACTAACCAACAAGGTCAAGGGACCGATACGGCCAATAAACATGAGCACCATGACAATGCTGAGAGCCAACTTGCCCAGCTCTGGCGTCAGATTTGCCGTTACCCCAACTGTCGCAAGGGCTGAAATGGTCTCAAACATGAGGTAGATAAAGCGCGGTGTTCCTTCTGCTGTAATTCCCAGCAACACCAAGCCCAACAGGAAGGTCATCAAAAAGATAATGAAGACACTAAAGGATTTTTGGACTGTGCGAGTCTCAATGGTTCTCTGCGCAACATTGGCATGAGGTAAGCCCAGCAATTCACTACGCGCAAAGACCAATAAGACAAAGAAAGTCGTAATCTTGAGCCCCCCAGCTGTCCCTCCAGGCGCCCCACCCAGAAACATCTGTAGGATATAGATAAACAAGGTCACAGGTCGAGCTTGAGTGTAGTCAATAGAGGCAAAGCCAGCCGTTCTCATACTAACGGTTTGGAAAAAGCTAACCAGCACTTTCTCTGGAACACTGAGATTGCCAATCGTTCCTGGATTGTGCCACTCTGTAAAGAGTGTGGATACTGTCCCAAACAGCAAAATTCCTGCAGTCAAGAAGAGGACTAGTTTGGTGTGGAAACGCAGACGGCGTTTTTTCTTCTTGTCAAACTGGGTTGCCAAGTCAAACCAGACCATAAAGCCAAGACCACCCGTGATAATCAAACCAGCAATAACCAGATTGATCAAGGGATCCGTCTGAAAAGACACTAAACTGTTACTGCCGAAATTATCAAAACCAGCATTACAAAAGGCTGAAATGGCTAAAAAGATAGAGGTAAAAATGCCTCGTCCCCAGCCAAACTCAGGAATAAAACGAAAACTTAGTAAAAAAGCACCCAAGCCCTCCACCAGAAAAGTCGTCAAAAAGATAGACCGCATAAAGGCTTTCAGCGACCGAGTCTCCCCGTAACTAAAGCTTTCCTGAATGGTTTCACGACTGCGAAGACTGAGCTTTTGCTTGCCCTGAATATAAAAGACCCCGATAAAAGTCATGAGCCCCAGACCACCAATCTGTATCAAGAGCATACAAATCAACTGCCCCCAGACATTATAGGTCGTAGCCACTGGTTGCGTAAAAAGGCCAGTCACACAGACCATGGACACCGTCGTAAAAAGATGGTCAAAATAAGTGGCCTGCGAACCACTTACCTGAACAAAAGGTAAGCTCAAAAGAAGAGAACCTATAAAAATAACTCCAGCGAAACTTAAAAAGATGCGACGAGCTGGTGAAAGTCCACCCAAGGCCCTTTCAAGTTTTTTCACAAATAATTTGAATAACATACATCCATTGTACCATAAAAAGTAGGAGAGTAGCTATATCTGAAAGGCTATCTCAAGGCAGAGTTCCAAGGCCTGCTCGAAAGCTTCTGAACCCCAGTCACGACTATCGTACTGGTCCAAGTCTGCTAAGGAATCAGCTGTGAACAACAACTCTCCCCAGAGGATCCCACGCAGTTGGGCTACTGCCGCAAGCGCAGAACACTCCATCTCCACAACAGCACAGCCTTCTTCCTTACGATAAGCTACCTTTTCAGCCGTTTCTCGGTAAAAACCATCTGTCGTCCAGGTCATGACTTCTTCATAGGGAATCCCTCTGGCTTCCAACACTCGTTCAATAGCAGCAATAACCTCTGGCTGAATTTCCATATAACGAGAAGGTGCCACATAGTGATAACTAGCTCCTTCATCTCGCAGAGCACGAACAGGGACTAGAAAGGCATTTTCCTCTATATCAGCTAGCACACCACAGGTACCGGTTGAAATAATCTTCTCCACACCATAGCCAATCAACCAATCCATAAACTGGGCTGCTGGAGCGGAGCCGACAGGTGCCTGAGCCAGACAAATCTCCTCGCCCTTGTAGTCAACGACATAGACTGGATAGGACTTGGTGGCTGAAACGAATTCGCCGACACAATCCGCCCCTACTTCCCTCGCATAGCGGTCAATCTCCTCACCTAAAAAAGCATAGACACACTTCTTGGGCAAGTGCAAGTCCAGCCCCTCGTGATTGGGCATGATGACTGCCTGAGGATTGTCATCAAACTCTAAAATGGGAATCGTATGTTTCTGAATCATAACCCACCTCCTCTAATTTTGTACTATTGTATCAAAAGCTGACGGAGTGTCAAGGAGAAGAATGATAAACCAAGGAGAAAAAAACATCCCAGTTACGAGATGCTTTTAATACTCAATGAAAATCAAAGAGCAAACTAGGAAACTAGCCGCAGGCTGCTCAAAACACTGTTTTGAGGTTGTAGATAAGACTGACGAAGTCAGTAACATCTATACGGCAAGGCGACGTTGACGTGGTTTGAAGAGATTTTCGAAGAGTATTAGATATCATTTTTGAGATTAAGAATTGTCAAAAAAATAGCCAGCAAGGAAAGACCAACAAATAGCATCCAAGTCAACTGTATATTCCATACGGCTACTAGTGAAAAACAAGCTGTTCCCACAGGTATGGATAAGGTGAACAATAAACCTAAAAAATTACTGGTACGAGCTAGAACCTCTGGAGCTAGATTTTTCAGGAGCATGGCACTAATCTTTGGTTGAACTTTACCAGACACATACAGAGTTGAACAGAGAAATAGTAAACCAAGTACGACTTGATTGAATAAATTAGCTAGACCAATTAGACTGAGTCCTACGGTCACCCACATCATCAATCTAGGCAAGGACTGCTTCCCAAAATAATCATTGCCCGTAAGGCTACTGATGATGATTGCTAACAAAGCACAGACTTGACTGATAAATAATGCCTCTGTGTAAGAAAAGTCCAAAAGAGAATGGCTCAAAAAGAAGATGTTATAGATGCTTCCTAAAGCGCCACCCAAGGCATTGATAAGCAAGACAGCAAAGATCATAAATCCAAAGTTTTTCTGTCCACCTTTAAGAAAAACGAGACGTAAATTTCGATAAATCGTTAGGAACTGCTCTTTGATCGGAAGCTTCTCATTTTTTAGAATTTCACCATCAGCAGATGACATTGACAGGCTCAATTTGCTTTTTCCTAAAAAGAGGATGACGGCTGATACTAGGAAGAAACAGGCATTGATTCCCGCAACGAGGGAAAAATTGTTGACCGATAGACCTAAGAGCCAGACTCCAAAAGCTTGACCACCAATAGCTGAAATATAGGTGATGAACTGGGAAAAAGAATAAGCCTCCATCAAATCCTCTTCAGCTACTTTTTCCTTAATAAGAGGCATGCGCAAGCCACCTGCAAAATCACTGATGACATCACTAATGACATTGATTAAACACAGGCTAGAAAAGGCAAATAGACTAGCTTGCTGGACAACTAAAGCTGCTAGAAAAAATAAAATCGCCTGAAACAAGCCACTATAGACCATCCATTTGACCTTGGCCCTCGTATAATCTGCCCGAATCCCTACAAAAACTGTAAAGAAAGTCGGAAGAATCACGACAATATTCGCCATAGCAACAGCAAAGGAGGCTTGTGGCAAGGTCGATGCATAGACGATAAATACCAAGTTGAGAATCGAAGCACCAAAAGCATTGAAGAATCGTGACAAAGTCAAGAGTCGATAAGCTTGATTTCTAAACAATAGTTTCATAAGTAATCTCCCTTCTTGTTCGAATACTCAATGAAAATCAAAGAGCAAACTAGGAAGCTAGCCGAAGGTTGCTCAAAGCACAGCTTTGAGGTTGGGGATAAAGCTGACGTGGTTTGAAGAGATTTTCGAAGAGTATAAGTTTTATGTGAAGTATGACTATAGTATAGCACTTAGAAATGTTAGAGGAAAAACTTTTGAATATATGCAACAAATAAAATGAGCACAAAGAAACGAGAGAATTTCTCCAGTGACACGAGAGAGCCCAAAAATTCTATCACTTAAAATTTCAAATTATTTTCGTAGTTTGCAGATATTCAACAATCGGTCGTTTTTCTATAGTATTCGGCAGATTTATTACAGCCAAGCATCTCAAAAATACGAACAGCATCCTCCATCTTTTTCTGACCTTCCTTGACTCTGCCTTGCTTGCTATCAAGGAGACCTTCTGCCCACAAATAGACAATTCGGAAATAGGTTTCATTTTCATTGTAGAAATGCTCTTCGATAACACGTTTAAAATAAGAGACATTGGTAAATTCTTCACACTCAATGCTGGCTAAAAAGCCATTCAATAGTATAGTGTGAAACAGGTTTCGATTGCCAGACACTTCCATTAGAAAATCAGATTTACGTACCATTTCTCTAACATACCTAGTGAAAAGAGAAACAGATAGAAATGGTGAACTGACTGAAAATAAATTGAGTTCATAGATTCCCCAGATCTCGGTAGAAAACAAATAATCATGAAGGACTTTCCCCTCCTCTGCCGTTAACTCTACCCTTTCGTCCATGCTCTTCATATAAGACTTGATAAGAATGGCATTTAGAATATGTTTCTGTTTATTGTGAGAATGGGCATGCTTTTGATACTCCCTGCGATACAAGTCCTTAAGCGGAGCTATATTCTTTGGATCCAAGACATCTATGATTTCTTTTCTCAACTCAGAATCTGTATCATACTGAAAACCTCTCGCCAGAAAGAGGATCTCCTCCACACTGGCAGATATATTTTCCAAGGCAAATAGAAACTTTTCCACCGAAAGTTCACTCTGACCTGTTTCAAAGCGGGACAACATAGACGGCGAAAATTGTCCCCCAGTTGCTTGTCTCAGCGAGATATTTCTTGACTCTCGTAACTGTCTAAAGACTTTTCCAATCTGCTCCATAGGCTTCCCCTTGATTGAGTATTTTCTTCATTTTATCATATTTTTCAGAAAATTCATCAAAAACTTGCCAAATTGTCAGAATTATGAGAAAATAGAGGATATTTATCACGTGGAGGGACTGTTATGAGAGAGGATATCAAAATCAATGACCGCGCTTTAGCCTTGCAAGACCAAATTATCGAAAAACTAGAGAAGGTTTTTGATACAGATGTGGAATTGGATGTTTACAATCTAGGGTTGATTTATGAAATCAATCTGGACGAAACGGGTCTCTGCAAGATTGTCATGACCTTCACTGATACTGCCTGCGATTGCGCAGAAAGCTTGCCTATCGAAATTGTGGCAGGTCTGAAACAAATCGAGGGTATCGAAGATGTCAAGGTTGAAGTTACCTGGTCGCCTGCTTGGAAAATCACACGAATCAGTCGCTATGGCCGTATTGCCCTTGGACTGCCACCTCGTTAATACTCTTCAAAAATCTCTTCAAACCACGTCAACGTCGGCTTACCGTATAGATGTTACTGACTTCGTCAGTTCTATCTGCAACCTCAAAACGGTGTTTTGAGCTGACTTCGTCAGTTCTATCCACAACCTCAAAACAGTATTTTGAGCAACCTGTGCCTAGCTTTCTAGTTTGCTCTTTGATTTTCATTGAGTATAATCAGGCAAATCACTTTTTAAGTTTATTTTTTACCTGACTTGTCCATATTCCAGAAGTCTGTCACGGCTCCGCGTGAAGCAGATGATACGATGTGGGCATATTTACCGAGGACACCACGGCTGTAAAGTGGTGGCAAGGTTGTTTCTGCCTTGCGTTTTTCAAGTTCTTCTTCGGATACGGCCATGGAAATTTCTTTGGTATCTTGGTCAACCGTAACGATATCGCCTGTACGGAGGTAGGCAATCGGTCCACCATCCTGAGCTTCAGGAGCGATATGTCCAACAACCAGACCATAAGTCCCACCAGAGAAACGGCCATCCGTCAAGAGGGCAACCTTGTCTCCTTGACCTTTACCAACGATCATGGATGAAAGTGACAGCATCTCAGGCATACCAGGGCCACCTTTAGGTCCAACGAAACGAACAACGACAACATCGCCATCAACGATTTCATCTGTCAGAACGGCCTGAATCGCATCTTCTTCTGAGTCAAAGACCTTAGCTGGACCAACGTGACGACGCACTTTAACACCTGATACCTTGGCAACCGCACCGTCAGGTGCAAGGTTCCCGTTCAAGATGATAAGCGGACCGTCCGCACGTTTTGGATTTTCAAGTGGCATGATGACTTTTTGACCTGGTGTGAGGTCTGCAAAGTCAGCCAAGTTTTCAGCAACAGTCTTACCAGTACATGTAATGCGGTCTCCATGAAGGAAACCATTTGCCAAGAGATATCTCATAACCGCAGGCACACCACCGACTTCGTAGAGGTCTTGGAAGACATACTGACCAGATGGTTTCAAGTCAGCCAAATGAGGCACACGTTCTTGTATCGTATTGAAGTCCTCAAGTGACAAGTCAACATTGGCAGCATGGGCAATGGCAAGCAAGTGAAGAGTGGCGTTTGTAGAACCACCGAGAGCCATAGTTACAGTGATAGCATCTTCAAAGGCTTCACGGGTCAAGATATCTGATGGCTTGAGACCGAGCTCCAACATCTTAACAACAGCACGTCCTGCTGCTTCGATATCTTCTTTCTTATCAGCTGATTCAGCTGGGTGAGATGAAGAGCCTGGCAAACTCATACCGAGAACTTCGATAGCAGTCGCCATTGTATTAGCAGTGTACATACCACCACAGCCACCAGGGCCAGGGCAGGCATTACATTCAAGACGTTTCACGTCCTCAGCTGTCATGTCACCGTGGTTCCATTTTCCTATACCCTCAAAAACAGAAACCAAGTCGATGTCTTTGCCATCAAGATTTCCCGGTGCAATGGTTCCACCATAGGCGAAAATAGCTGGGATATCCATATTGGCAATGGCAATCATAGAACCAGGCATGTTCTTATCACAACCACCGATAGCGACGAAGGCATCCACGTTGTGGCCTCCCATCGCCGCCTCAATAGAATCCGCAATGATATCACGAGATGTCAAAGAAAAACGCATACCAGGCGTTCCCATGGCAACCCCGTCCGATACGGTAATAGTCCCAAACTGCACAGGCCAAGCACCTGCCGATTTGACACCTTCTTTGGCTAATTTTCCAAAATCATGCAAGTGGATGTTACATGGTGTATTTTCCGCCCAAGTCGAAATCACCCCCACAATCGGTGTTTCAAAGTCCTTATCTGTCATACCAGTCGCACGAAGCAAGGCACGGTTTGGAGATTTTACCATGCTATCATAAATACTACTGCGGTGACGTTTATCTAATTCAGTCATTTGTTCCCTCCCATTTCAGTTTTTACTATTATATCACATTTTAAAGGCAATGAACAGAGGGAAATTCTTGAATTTTCAGAAAATTCTATAT
>OKVT01000287.1_pt1 | contig 14623 bp, 12 predicted proteins | sample 1606951 | NCBI WGS metagenome assembly OKVT01 (sample SAMN03281019, study PRJEB24777) | human gut metagenome | isolation source: fecal sample PR141 from 1 month old male Chinese infant, vaginal delivered... | place: Singapore | collected 2005-11-08
CCGTGGCGGTGGGGCGTCTTGGGGCGATTAGCGGCCCGCTGCTGGCCGGCAAGATGCTGGCCCTCGGCACCGGCACCGTCGGGGTGATGGCGGCCTCGGCGCCGGGCATTGTGCTGGCCGGCGTGGCGGTGTTCTGGCTGATGCATCGCCAGCAGCGCGCGGCCATGGTCTGATATGCATCCGGCGGTCTGGTAAAAAAATGCCGGGCCGCCGCCTTGCCTGTCCGCGTCCCCTGGCCTAAGGTAAGACATCATTCCCTGACGCTTATCGTCCCTATGGCTTACACCTCCCGTTTGCTCAATGCGATCCCTGGCATCCGCCACGCTTTTCTCGATGTCCATGAAACCGCCGCCTTTCCCTATGCCGAGCTGGCTCCGGTGAAGCTGGTGCATGGTAATGAGGTTCATCATTATCAGCAGCCGCTGCCGACGCGCCCGCACGCCGACGCGGTGTTTACCGCGGTAGCCGGGCAAAAGGTGGGGGTGGTGACCGCCGACTGTCTGCCGCTGCTGATCGCCTCGCGCGACGGTCGCTACGTCTGCAGCGTGCATGCCGGCTGGCAGGGGCTGGTCAGCGGTATTGTCGACAACAGTCTGGCCTGTTTTCGCCAGCAGGGGGTGGCATTGGCCGATCTGGTCATCGCCGTGGGGCCGCATATTCACCCCTGCTGTTACGAAGTCTCCGCCGGATTCTATCAGCAACTGCTGGACCAGCCCGGCGGTGACCGGGTGGCCCGCCATCGCCAGCGGCTGTTCCACTCCCGTTCGGGCCCGGTCAGCGATCCGCTCAAAGCCGCCGCACGCGGCAGCGATAATCTGTGGTTTGATCTGCGGGCCTTTGCCGAAGCGATCTTCGCAGAGGCGGGGGTGGCGCCGGCGAGCGTTGAATGGCTGGGGAGTTGTACCTACTGCACCCCGCAGTCGCTGGGCTCCTACCGGCGCCGGACCCATTTTCCGGCGCCGAAGAGCTTTCAGTATTCGTGGATCATGCGCGAAGCCTGAGGCGGGCTCGCGCTAGAGCACCCGAAAACCGTGGGTGCCGTCGCGGGCCAGCTGATCCACCAGGCCATACTCCCACTCCAGATAGGCCTGCATGGCCTCGGCGGAATTATCGGTTCCTTCGTACGGACGACGATAGCGGTCACGGCGCTCGACGGCGAGGCCGCTGTCGCCATGCGCCAGCGGCAGACCGGCGGCGATCCACGCCAGCGTCCCGCCGGTAAGCAACTGCACCGGTTTACCGGTCAAGGCCGCCACCTCCGGCACCGCGTAGCGGGCCAGCAGACTGCTGCCGCAGGTCACCACGTAACGTTGGGCGGGAGGGATCACCTCCAGGGCCTGGCGCAGCTGCGAGCGCGTTAGCCACCACGCGCCGGGGATATGGCGAGCGACAAAGTTGGCGCTGGTGGTAAAATCGAGCACCACCGTACCGGGTTCTTCCAGCTGTTGCGCCAGCTGCGCCGGGCTTATCTCCTCCGCCTGCGGGCCGGGCGGCACCTCGGCGGCTGGCACCCCGCGTTCGCTCAACTGGCTGGTCGACAGCGCGCTCAGCCGCGCCGTCTCCCAGCCCATCTGCGCCAGCCACGAGCCGGTTATTGCTGCCCGGATGCCATCGTCATCCAGCAGCACAATGCGCGCCCCTCGTACGCTGGCGAAGTGGTCGGTCTCCTGCACCAGCTGGCCGCCTGGCGCGCTCAGGCTGCCGGGATAGTGACCCGCCGCGTACTCTTCGGGGCTGCGGACATCAAACAGGAAGGTGGTGCGGTCGCTCTGCTGCAGCCAGCGTTGCAGCGTGGCCTCATCGATGACCGCCACCCCGGCCCGTTCGGCAAGATGCGCCACCTCAGCGGCCCGGGCGCCGGAGGCGCGGGCGGAGGGATCGTATTGCCGCTGCTGCTGGTGCGCCAGCGTCTGGCCGGCCAGCGTCCAGCCGATAGTGCCATTGCGTAGGGCATGGACCGGGTTTGGCACGCCGGCGTTGATCAGCGACTGGGTGCCGATGATGCTGCGGGTGCGTCCGGCGCAGTTGACGATAACCGGCGTCTGCGGGGAGGGCGTCAGGCTCTCTACCCGCAGGGCCAGCTCGCCGCCGGGCACGCTGATGCTGCCGGGGATGCTCATGGTCTGGTACTCATCGAAGCGCCGGGCGTCGACGATCACCACCTCCTGCCGGCTGTCGATGAGCGCCTGAACCTCCTGGGCGCTGAGCGACGGTGTGTGACGCACGCTTTCCACCAGCTCGCCAAAGGCTTTACTGGCGGAGTTGACGTCCTGAAACAGCTCGCCGCCGCTGCGGCGCCAGCCGGCGAGACCCTCGGCCAGCAGGGCCACATCCTGATAGCCCCAGGACCGCAGCCGTTCGACGGCGATCTCCGCCAGACCCTCGCCGTTGTCGTAGACGGTGAGCGGGGTGGTGAAGCGCGGTATCCGCCGGCGGACCTCGAGCTCCAGTTTGCTGAGCGGCAGATTGATGGCAAACAGCGGATGAGCGGTGGCGAAATCGGCCTCTTCACGGACGTCGATCAGCGCCAGTTCACGACGGTCGAGCAGCGCCTGGCGGATCCCGGCGGCCTGGCGATAAGCGTAGGTGGACATAGTGGTTATCCTTGATGTTCGCGGGAGGAATCCCAGATATTGGGTAAATGGCGGTTAGAATAGCCGGAGATAAACGGTTTCTGCTGCCCTTCCGGGGTATACACGGCGCGCTTCACCGCGCCGATATTGCCGCCGTAGACATGAATGCTGATGGAGACGCGATCCGCCAGCGCATTGCTGACGCGATGAATATCGCCATCGTCAGCGGAGACTTTCTCCACCTGGCCTGCTTCCAGAAGCGTGGCGGCGCCGAGCGCGCGCGGTATGCCATCGGTATCCAGCTGGTAGCGCTGGTTTTCCTCCGCGCCGCGCAGCATCCCAATGGCCCCCCACACCCGGTGGTCATGGATCGGCGTCGCTTGCCCCGGTCCCCAGACGAAGCTGACAACCGAGAAGCGCTCCCCGGAGTCGGCATGCAGCAGATACTGCTGGTAATGGTGCGGATGCGGCAGGGTGTACTCTTCCGGCAGCCAGTCGTCGTAACGCACCAGCGCCGCCAGCCGCTGCGCCACGGCGTCAAGCAGCGGGGCGGCCTGGTGGTGTTCGCGGTGCAGGCGGTCTACCTCATGAATGAAATGGCGTAATTTTTCCAGTCGTGGTGCAGTCATGTGCGGTTCCTGTCAGAGGGACTGGTCAAAACGCTAACAGAGGCGTTAATATTATTTAAATGCAATTTACGCATATATTAATATGCAAATTTCACATAAGGATCCTATGCGCATTGACGATATCGACGCTTTGCTGGCCACGGTGCAGTTTTCCTCCCTCAATCAGGCCGCGGAATATCTGGGGATCACCCAGTCGGCCATCACCCGGCGCCTGCAGCGTCTGGAACAGGAGCTGAACGTCACGTTGTTAGAGCGCCAGACCCGCCCGCTGACCCTGACCGCCGCCGGACACCGGGTGTACGAGCAGTGTCTGAGCATTAAGCGTGAGACGAAAAAACTCTACAGCCTGTTGGATCCGGAAGGCGAGCCGCGCGGCGCCCTGCGTCTCGGCGTGCCGCAGAGTCTCAGCGAGATTGCCCTGCCGGCGGCGCTGTCGGCGCTGAGCCAGCAGTTTCCCGGACTGTCGCCGCAGATCACCTGCGGCTGGAGCGGACAGCTGCAGCGCCGGCTGGAAAACGGCGAGCTGGACGGCATGCTGGCGATGGGGCCCGCCCAGCAAAGCTTCGCCGAGGGCTACAGCGGGCGCCTGCTGTGTCCCCTGGAGGTGGTGCCGATCGTCGGCCGGCGTTTGAATTTGCGCGCGTCATCCCTGCGGGAGTGCGCCGAACGGGGCTGGATCCTTAACCCCGACGGCTGTGGCCTGCGCGCCGGGCTCATTCGCGAGCTGCAGAGCCAGGGATTGCGGTTGACGCTCAACGTCGAGAGCGCGGGCGCGCAGCTGCAGATAGCGCGGGTGGCGCAGGGGCTGGGGCTGGGGCTGGTGCCGAGGGCGGCGCTGGCCAGCGGCCCGTGGCGGGACGAGTTCGCGGTCCTCAGCCTCAGCGATTTTCAGCCTGCGGTCTCACTGTGGCTGATCCACGCCCAGTATCTGGCGAACCTGCAGCCGCCGCTGGCCTTTTTTGCCAGCAAAGTGATGCAGCAGCTGACCGTATCCGACTGAAAGCACTATGCATTTTTGTTTAATGCTAATTAAGCATATTAAGATATGATAAAAATGCATTTTGCTCATTAACACGCTCTGTATAGGGTAATGACCAGCGCCGCTGTCGCGGCCACTCCATTACCCTGACGCAAGGAGTTGTTCATGAGCATTCAGTTTCTCGGCATGATTGGCCACCGCCTCTCTTCCGAAACGATTGCCCCGGTGGGGCCGATCTTTGACCGCGACTATATCGTTCGCTTTGCGCAAACCCATGAAGCCGCCGGGTTTGATCGTCTGCTGGTCGGCCACTGGTCCGATCAACCCGACGGCTTTCTGGTGACGGCCCTGGCCGGACTGTCGACGCAGAAAATTCAGTACCTGCTGGCCCATCGTCCCGGTTTTGTTTCCCCAACCCTTGCCGCGCGCAAATTCGCTACCCTTGAGCACCTGCTGGGGGGCCGCTTGGCGGTGCATATCATCAGCGGCGGCAACGATGCCGAGCAGCGCCGGGATGGCGATTATCTCGACCACGACCAGCGCTACGCCCGCACCGACGCCTTCCTCGACACCGTGCGCCAGGTGTGGACCAGCGAGCAGCCGGTGGATATTCACAACGATTTCTATCAGGCCGAGCAGGCCTGGTCCGCCATTCGCCCGCTGCAAAAGCCGCATCTTCCCATCTACTTCGGCGGCTCGTCGGAAGCGGCCATCGCCGTCGCCGGCAAACATGCCGACGTCTTCGCGCTGTGGGGCGAGTCGCTGGCGCAAACCGGCGAGACCATCCAGCGGGTGCGCGCCGAAGCGGCGAAACACCAGCGTGATATCGGCTTCAGCGTCTCGTTCCGGCCGATTATCGCCGACAGCGAAGCCGAAGCCTGGGAGAAAGCCGAGCATATCCTGCACGTCGCCACCGAGCAGGCGGCGCAGCGCGGAGGCGGGTTCAAAGCCAAACCGGACAGCATCGGCGCCCAGCGGCTGCGGGCTACTGCGGCGCAGGGCAGAGTGGTGGACAAACGTCTGTGGACCGGCATCGCCCAGCTGGTGGGCGGCGGACATAACTCCACCGCGCTGGTGGGCACCCCGGAGCAGGTGGCGGATGCGCTGCTCGATTACTACGACCTCGGGGTGCGTAACTTCCTGATCCGCGGCTTCGATCCGCTGAACGACGCGGCCGACTATGGCCGGGCGCTGTTGCCGATCGCCCGGGAAAAAGCCGCCCGGCGTGCAGTGGCGGAGCGCGCATCGTGATCCATCCTGAGCGCGACGACTGGGCCCGGCAGCTGACGGCGCTTCGCCAGCAGATGGCGGAGCAGGCGGCCAGCCTTGACGCCAGCGGCGAGTTTCCCTGGCGTAATATCGACCATCTGCGTGCGGGGGGCTGGTTAAGTCTCGCCGTGCCGCCATCCTGCGGCGGCGCGGGCGCTAGTCTGGCCCAGCTGCAGCAGGTCATCGCCGCCATCGCCTGGGGAGAGCCGGCGACAGCGCTGATCGTCTGCATGCAGTATCTCCACCATTTGCGGCTGGCGGAAAATGACGCCTGGCACGCGCCGCTGCGCCAGCAGGTTTTTCACGATGCTGTCGAACACGGTGGCCTCATTAACAGCCTGCGCGTCGAGCCGGAGCTGGGCTCCCCAGCGCGGGGCGGCCTGCCGGACACCGTGGCGACCCGTCGCGCGGAGGGCTGGGACATCAGCGGCCATAAAATTTATACCACCGGCATTGAAGGGCTGCGTTGGCTGGCGGTGTGGGCCAGAAGCGATGATAACCCGCCGCTGGTGGGTACCTGGCTGGTGCCTGGCGACAGCCCGGGTATCACGGTGGTGAAGAGCTGGGATCACGCCGGGATGCGGGCCACCGGCAGCCATGAAGTTATTTTTAACCACGTTCGGGTGGCGGCAGAGCACGCGGTGGATGTCTGGCCGGCCGATGCGCCACCCGCCGCCCAGGCCGAACCGTTTCGCCTGTTCGCCAACCGGCAGACGGCGCTGCTGGCGGCGATCTATGACAGCATTGCCCACGCCGCTCACGACTGGCTGGTGAGATGGCTGGCGGGGCGGGTGCCCGCCGGTCTCGGCCATCCGCTCTCTCGTCTGCCACGGGTGCAGGAGAAAGTCGGGCAGATCGCCGGGCTGCTGCTGGAGCAGGCCGCCGCGCTGCGCTTTTCCGCCATCGAGGCCAATCTGGCGAAAGTCACCATCACCGACAACGCCATTCAGGCGGTGAATATCGCGCTCGAGCTGACCGGCAATCATGGTCTCAGCCGACAAAACCCGCTGGAACGCCACTACCGCAATGTGCTCTGCGGACGGGTACATACCCCACAGAGCGACAGCGCCTGGCTGGCAGCTGGCAACTTCGTCTTTCAATCACAAGGATAATCACGATGCGTCTATCATTTTCAGGCCGGTTGGCGGCCGCGCTGATGCTGCTGGCGCTGGGCGGCTACGCGACAGCGCAGGAGCGGCTTACCCTGCGTATCGCCGATCAAAAAGGCGGCATGCGTTCGCAGCTGGAGGCGGCCAACGCCCTGCAAAATCTCCCTTACGACATTAAGTGGGCCGAGTTCCCGGCCGCCGCGCCGCTGGCGGAAGCCCTCAACGCGGGCGCCGTGGACGCGGGGATCATTGGCGATGCGCCGTTGCTCTTCGCCCTGGCCAACGGTGCGCCGGTCAAAGCTATTGCCGTGGATAAAAGCAACCCGGCGGGGACCGCGGTGCTGGTATCCCCCGGCAGCACGTTAAAAAGCGGCGCTGATTTAAAAGGCAAACGCATCGCCACCGGTAAAGGGTCGATTGGTCATTTCGTGGCGCTGAAAGCGCTGGAGCAGGCGGGGATTTCACCGAAGGAGGTGCAGTGGGTGTTCCTCGGCCCGGTGGACGCCAAAGTGGCGTTGCTAAACGGTTCGGTGGACGCCTGGGCGACCTGGGAGCCCTACACCACCCAAATGGTGAAGACCAACGAGGGGCAGATCCTGGTGAGCGGCAAAGGGCTGCTGCCGGGGAATACCTTCCTCGCGGCAACGGATTCCGCGCTTAACGATCCGCATAAACGCGCCGCGCTGCAGGATTATCTCCAGCGCCTGGCCGGCGCCGAGCGCTGGGCCTACGCCAATCTCGACAGCTACGGCAAAACGTTGGGGGAGATCATCCGCTTTCCGGCGGAGATCGCCCGCGCGCAGTTTGCCAACCGCCAGTCGCAGTGGCAGCCGCTGGCCGAGGAAACAGTGGCCCAGCAGCAGGCAACGGCGGACTTTTATCTCGCCAACGGCCTGATCCGCACCCGGCTTGACGTGAAGCCGACCTTTGACCGCCGTTTTAGCGTGCCCGCCGCCGAGGTGACGCCATGACCAGAACCCCTTTTTCCCGCCGCCGTTTTTTACAGCTCAGCGGCGGCCTGGCGCTGGCCGGGGTCTCTCTGCCGCTGTGGGCTCATGATATGGCGGACATGGCCGGCGGCGATGCCCATCCGGCGCTGCGCCTGCCAGAGCCCTACAAGATCAAGCTGGCGATCAACAAAAGCGCGGTATGCCTCGCGCCGGTCGCCGTCGCCGAGCAGCAGAAGATATTCAGTAAATACAACTTCGACGTTGAGTTTGTTAACTTCGGCAACTCCACCGATGTGCTGCTGGAGGCGATCGCCACCGGTAAGGCCGACGCCGGGGTGGGGATGGCGCTGCGCTGGCTGAAGGCGCTGGAGCAGGGCTTTGACGTCAAGCTCACCGCCGGGACCCACGGCGGCTGTCTGAACCTGCTGACGGCTAAAGACTCGCCGTTCGGCGGCCTCGAGAGCCTGAAGGGGCAAACCATCGGCGTCACCGACATGGCCGGACCAGATAAAAACTTCTTCGCCATTCTGCTTAAGCGCCACGGTATCGACCCGATCAGCGACGTGCAGTGGAAAGTCTACCCGGCGGATCTGCTCAGCGTGGCGCTGGACAAGCGCGAAATCGCCGCCATCAGCGGCAGCGAGCCGTTCAGCTATCGTCTGCTGGAGACCGGCAAGTATCAGCTGATCGCCAGCAATATGACCGGGGATTATGCCAACCTCAGCTGCTGCGTGCTGGGGGTGAGCGGGAGCCTGGCGCGGGACCATAAACCGGCCGCCGCGGCGCTCACCCAGGCGATCCTTGAGGCGCACAGCTATGCCGCTGCGCATCCGGAATGCGTGGCGCAATCCTTCCTCGCCCATGCCCTGAATACGAGTGAAGCGGAGGTGAGCGGCATCCTCCACGGGCAGGGCCACGGCCATCACGCGGTGGGCGAAGCGTTCGTGAAAGAGCTGACGCAGTATGCGGTCGACCTGCAGCGGGTGCAGGTGATCAAGCCGGGTACCGATCCCCATCAGTTCGCGGAGAGTATCTATGCCAACGTATTCGCCTGAGCAGGCTCTGGCGCGCCCCACCGGCCGCGCGCCGCTGTGGGGAGAAGGGCTGCTGGCCGCCGCGCTGTGGCTGCTGGGTGGTCTGTTTACTCTTACCTGGCCCGACGCCGGGCGGCGCTGGCCGTTTAGCGAAGGCTGGGCGCTGGCGCAATTCACCCTCGGCGGCGGCTTGCTGCTGCTGGCGCTGAGCTATCGCTACTGGCGGGCGCGCGGCGCGCGTGTGCTGCATGCCGGCAAGTGGCTGGCGCTGCTGCCGGTGCTGTTTGCTGTCTGGGAAGGGCTGACCGCCAAAACTGCCGTGTTGCCGGTACCATTCTTCGCGCCGCCGCAGGCGCTGATCGAGGTGCTGCACGACGACTGGCCGCGCCTGCTCGACAGCCTGCTGCACTCCCTGGGGCTGCTGGGGCTCGGTGTGCTGCTGGGTACCAGCAGCGGGTTCATCACCGGTCTGGCCATCGGCTGGTCGCAACGGATTGGCTACTGGGTGCATCCGGTGTTACGTCTGCTGGGGCCGGTGCCGTCCACCGCGCTGCTGCCGCTGTGCCTGTTTATTTTTCCCTCGAGTTTCGGCGCCAGCGTGTTTTTGATCGCGCTGAGCACCTGGTTCCCGGTCACGGTGCTGACCTGGTCCGGAGTGATGGGCATTGATAAGGCGTGGTACGACGTGGCGCGGACCCTCGGCGCCAGCCAGCGTTTCCTGATCCTGCGGGTGGCGATCCCCGCCGCGTTGCCGAACGTCTTTGTCGGCCTGTTTATGGGGCTCGGCGCGTCGTTTTCGGTGCTGATTGTCGCCGAAATGGTCGGGGTGAAGTCGGGGATCGGCTTTTACCTCCAGTGGGCCCAGGGCTGGGCGGCCTATCCGAATATGTATGCCGCGCTGCTGGTGATGGCCTTGTTATGCTCCGGCCTGATAAGCGGATTATTTATGCTGCGTGACCGGCTGCTGAGCTGGCAGCGAGGAGGGATGCAATGGTAACCGAGACGATAGCGCGCGGCGCGGCGGTATCCATCAGCCATCTTCATCATGCGTTTACGCTTGGCAAACAGACGGTACCGGTGCTGGAGAATATTAGCCTGCAGCTGCGCCCGGGGGAAAGCGTGGCGCTGCTGGGCCCTTCCGGCTGCGGTAAATCAACCCTGCTGCGGCTGCTGGCGGGGCTGGAAGCGCCGCAGAGCGGACAGATGCAGATCGACGGCGCGGCGCTCGGCGCCCCGGGGCCGGAGCGAATTCTGGTGTTTCAGGATCCGACGCTCTATCCGTGGCTGACGGTGCGGCAGAACGTGCTGCTGGGCCCGCAGGCGCAGGGCAAAAAGGGGCTGGAGGCGAAGGCAGACGCGCTGATTGACCGCATCGGGCTGCAGGCCTTCAGCGAGGCGTGGCCGCGGCAGCTGTCCGGGGGTATGGCGCAGCGTGCGGCGCTGGCGCGCGCCTTGTTGAACGAACCGCGTCTGCTGCTGCTCGACGAGCCGTTGGGCAAACTCGATTCGCTGACCCGCATCAGTATGCAGCGGGAGCTGATCGCCCTCTGGCAGCAGCAGGGGTATACCAGCCTGCTGGTGACCCACGATATCGAAGAGGCGCTGCTGCTGTGCGAGCGGGTGCTGGTGATGTCGCCGCGTCCAGGGCGGATTATCGCCGAGTTTGCGCTGCCGCTGGCTTTTCCCCGTCATCGCGATAACCCGCAGCTGCTGCAGCATCGTCAGGATATATTGCGCATCCTCGGCCAGGAGGCGGACTGGTAAGCTGAACGCATTCCCCGGTGGCGCTGCGACCAATGTCACGGAAACGTAGGCCGGCGCAAGCGCAGCGCCGCCCGGCAATGAATATCCGGCGCGACGCCATGGTCCGGCTTAAAAATCCATCTTCACCGTGAACTGCACTTCGCGCGGGTCGCCAATCTGGTTGCCGAGGTTATTGGTGCCGATCGAGGAAGTGTAATAGGTCTTATCAAACAGGTTCTTCACATTCACCTGCAGCGTCACCGGATACTGCAGCTTCATCTTATAGGCGGCGAACACATCCGCCACCGCATACCCCTGCAGATAATAATCCGCGCCGTTGGTGCCGGAGCGCTTGCTGACCGCGTGGCCGCCGCCGCCGACGGTCAGGGTATTGCTGTTGTAGACGTTATGAATGTCATAGGTCAGGAACAGCGAACCGGTATGTTTCGGTACGTTTGGCAGCGGTTTCCCGGCGTAATCCGGATCTTCCAGCACTTTGGCGTCGGTGTAGCCGTAGCTGGCGATCACGCTGAGGTTATCGGTGATGGACCCCGCCAGATCCACTTCCACGCCCTGGGAACGCACTTTGCCCGCCGTTTTGGCCACCGTCTCATCGCCAATGCTCTCGGTGTACAGCACGTTACGCTTATGAATATCAAACAGCGCGATATTGGCGGTAATGCCGTTTAACAGGTCGAATTTGGCGCCCACTTCGTAAGAGGTGGACTCTTCCGGCGGCAGCTCGCCGATATAGCTGGCGATCGACGACTGCGGCATAAACGACTGGGCGACGTTGGCGAACAGAGAGACGTTCGGCGTGACCTTGTAGACCAGGCCGGCTTTCGGCGTCCATTTCTCATCGCGGCTGTCGGTATTGACGTTAAACGGTCGGCCTTTACCGGCGTACTGGGTGTAGTACTGGTAGCGCACGCCGGCGACGGCGATCCAGTTGTCGGTCAGGTACAGCGCGTTCTGCACGTATGCGGCATAGCTCTCCTGCTGGATCCGCTGGTCGCTGTCGGAGGCGGAGACGGTATTACAGGTGTCGAGAGTGCCGTAGACCGGATGATAGATGTTAAAGCCTTTAACGTTCTTACAGCGCAGCATATCGGTGCGCAGCAGATCGTAATTCTCATAGGCGACGCCGGTCAGCAGCTCGTTATAAAAGCCGCCCACTACCACGTTGCCCTGCAGGTCGGCGCGGGTGGAGTGCATCTTCTGCGTTGAACCGTGGGTACCATCGACCCGGCGGGTGAGGTTGCCGGTCGCCGAATCATAGGCCATCACCCGCGCCTGGTTATCGTTATAGTGATCCTGGCTGTAGCTGTAATCGAAGCGCGCGGTCCAGGCGTCGTTAAGGCGATACTCGGCGTTGAGCTGAGCGAGATCGGAATAGCCATCGGTAATATTAAACGCTTCATCGAAGCGGATTTTGCGATCGACGTTCACCGCATGGCCGGTATTCAGATCGAAGATAGTGCCGCGATCAAAGGGGGCGCTGTAGTCGCGGTGCGAATAGGACGCGGTCACCGTTGCCCGCTCGCCAAACCAGGTCAGGGAAGGGGCGATAAAGCTGCTTTTGTTTTTACCGAAATTGCGCCAGTAATCCTCATTCTGATATTCCCCAATCAGTCGGTACGCCAGATTCGTGCCTTCGATGGGGCCGGTGATGTCGACGCTGCCGGTGCCGCCGCCAAAGCTGGTGGAGGTCCCGGAAACCGAACCGGAGAACTGCCGCTCCGGCCGTTTAGTGATGACGTTGATCAACCCGCCGGGGTCGAGGATACCGTACAGCGTCGAGGCGGGCCCCTTCAGGACCTCCACCCGTTCGGTGGCGGCGTTAAAGCTGCGCGGCAGCACGGTGCGCAGGCCGTTGGTCATGATCGAGCCGTCGCGGTTGGCGCCGAAGCCGCGGCGGGTAAAGGCGTCCTGGGTACCGCCGAGGGTGTTGGTCTGCACCACGTTAGCGACGTTATACAGCGCCTCATCGAGTGAGGTGGCGTGCTGATCTTCGAGAACCCGATCGCTGACGGTATTGACCACCTGGGGAATATCCAGCAGCGGCATCGAGGTTAGCGTCGCGGTGGCGGAGCTGAGCGGCTGATAGCCGCTTGTGGCGCTCTGCTGCGCGCCGTCGGCCACTACGGTGATGGTCTCTTCCGCGTCGTTAGTACTTTTCGCCGCGCGATTGTCGGCGGCCATTAATCCCGGTGAGGCTAAAAAAAGAAGCGAAAAAAGCGCGCGCCCTGGCAACGTCCTGCAGGCGACATGGGGTTGAGTCATTATCTGTTTCTCGTGAACGAATCTGCCTTTGCGGTCAGATTAAGCCAATAAAATCATTGCCCTGAATAATAAAAGCACTCTGTTTAGCGTCTGAATGCGCCTTCAGATGTGTAATTGAGAATCATTCAATCATGAAGGGATGTAGTAGTAAACGTTATGCAAGATAAAAATTCAACGGCGAGGAATAGGACGTTTTAAACACCTCCAGTAGGGAATGTTCTGTCGTTATCTATCTGATATTATTTTATTTTAATTATATTGCGTTGGCACAGCCTCGCTGTAGTCAGCGTCCCCGTCTGAAGACGAGGGCGAGTATTGACTACTACATTCATCCCCGTCATGATCAAAAGAGAATGAGATTTATTTTGATTTGACTGCAGAATGTCCAGCTATTGCCTGGAACGCTGCGGCGCAGGAGCGAGTTATGCCACAGCGGGTGAAACCTGCAGAGCAGGGGATCGTACTGGATGCCCTGTCGGCCGGCTACGGCCAGACCCTGATCGTTGACGATATCAACCTGACCATTCCCACCGGCAAAATGACGGTGCTGGCCGGGGCGAACGGATCCGGCAAATCCACGCTGCTCTCGACTATCGCCAGAATGCTGAAACCGCTCGGCGGCTGCGTGCGTCTGGACGGGCAAGCCATTCACCAGATGCCGACGAAGACCGTCTCGCGCCAGCTGGGCATCCTCCCGCAATCGCCGTTGACCCCGGAAGGATTGACCGTTTTCGAGCTGGTCTCGCGCGGGCGCTACCCGTGGCAGGGGCTGATGCGCCAGTGGTCCGAGGCCGATGAGCTGGCGGTAGAGGAGGCGCTGCGCTTAACCGGTACCGCCGAATTCGCCCATCTGCCGGTGGACAGCCTCTCCGGCGGCCAGCGTCAGCGCTGCTGGATCGCCATGGCGCTGGCCCAGCAAACGGCCACCATTCTGCTCGATGAGCCGACCACCTGGCTCGATCTGCGCTATCAGGTCGATATCCTTGAGCTGCTCCAGACCCTCACCCGCGAACATGGCCGCACGGTGGTGACAGTGCTCCATGACCTTAACTTTGCGGTGAACTACGCCGATCTGCTGGTATTCCTTAAACAGGGGCGCATCGCCGGCACGATTAGCGACAACGATGTCTGTAGCCCTGAGCTGATTAAACGCGTGTTTGACGTTGACGTGCAGATGTCGATTAACCCGCAAACCGGCAAACCCTTCTTTATGCCGTTTCGCGACCGCCAGGCAGCGGCACAATGAGCGTGGCCATCCTGCTTTCCGCGCGGCGTCGCCCCCGCCCCCGGCTGGCGCTGCTTCTGCTAACGCTGCTGCTTATCGCCGCCTCGCTGGTGCATCTTGGCTTAGGCGCCCGCTGGATCGCCCCGCAGACGGTGCTGCGAGCGCTGCTGGAGTACGATCCGCGTAACTTTGAGCAGCGGATTATCGTCGATCTGCGTCTGGTGCGGCTGGCGGCGGCGCTGCTGACCGGCGCGGCGCTCGGCGTCGCCGGGCTGCTGCTGCAGACGGTGATCCGTACCCCGCTTGGCGGGCCGCATATTCTCGGGCTTAACGCCGGCGCCTCGCTGGCGGTGGTGGCGACCTCGGCGCTGGGCCTGTCCTTCGGCGCTTTCCCCGCCGGGCGCCCGCTGACCGCCGCCTGCGGCGCGGGGCTGCTGTTCGGTGGCGTGATGGCGCTGGCCTCTGCCGGGCGCGGCGGGGCGGCGCCCCCGCGGCTCCCGCTTGGCGGGGTGGGGCTGGCCGGGGTTGCGGCGGGGGGGGGCGGGGGCCGGCCGGGCGGCGGTCCTTATCGCGGCGGGCCGGGCCGGGGACGCGCCCGCGGGCGGGGGGGGAGGTGCAACAGGGGCCGCACGGGAGGGGCAGACGGCGGGGAAAATAGGGGGGGTTAAACAGGCGGGCACCGGACCCGCAAGCCGCCCCAGACCGTTGCGGAATACCCCCACGAGGACGGGAGGATGATCCCCGCCGTTAATGCGCTCCAGCCAGGTAGTGCCCAGCGCCAGCAAATTCGGGCGCTGGCACCATCAAACTCGCCGCGCAGTAAACTCCC
>OKVT01000288.1_pt1 | contig 14520 bp, 5 predicted proteins | sample 1606951 | NCBI WGS metagenome assembly OKVT01 (sample SAMN03281019, study PRJEB24777) | human gut metagenome | isolation source: fecal sample PR141 from 1 month old male Chinese infant, vaginal delivered... | place: Singapore | collected 2005-11-08
ATGATGATTCGATCCTTAATTTCCGAGATCAAAGAATTCAAGAAGCCCTCGATTTTGGCTTCCTTGTTCATGGTCTTTGAAGTCATGTTTGAGATTTCAATTCCCTTTGTCATGGCGAGCTTGCTAGACCAAGTTGTGCTACAAAGAAATATGCAGAATATCTTGTTTTATGGTGGACTCATGCTGGTCTGTGCCTTTTGCTCCCTCTTTTGTGGGATTCAGTCGGCCCGTTATGGCGCCTATGCATCGGCTGGTTTTGCCAAAAACCTTCGTCGTGCCATTTTCAAAAAGGTCCAAACCTTCTCGTTTGAGAATATTGACCAGTTTTCATCAGGTGGGCTGGTTACTCGGATGATGACGGACGTGACCAATGTGCAGAATTCTTATCAAATGATCATTCGGATTTGTGTGCGGGCACCGCTCAATTTGATCTTTGCCATTGTGGCTTGTTTCATGATCAATGCAGAGATGGCCATGATCTTTGTCTACGTGACCATCTTTTTGGCAGCAGTTCTCAGCATCATCATGAAGATTGTGTATCCGCTCTTTACTGAGGTTTTTGAAGCCTACGACAATTTAAATAATAGTATTAAAGAAAACATCACCAATATGCGGGTGGTCAAGTCTTACGTTAAGGAAGCAGATGAAACGGTTAAGTTTAAGAAGGCTTCACGCTTGATTTACAACATGTTTATGAAGGCCATCCGTGTCGTTGTCTTTAGTAGCCCAGCTATGATGCTTTCGATGTATGCTTCCTTCCTTTTGATCTCTTGGATCGGGGCTCATCTGATCGTTGGTGGCCAGCTCTCTACTGGGAATCTGACCTCTATGTTTAGCTACACCATGACCATTCTCATGTCGCTCATGATGTTTATGATGATCTTTGTCATGTTGTCCATTTCCATGGCTTCTGTCGAGCGGATCAATGAAGTCTTGACGACCAAAACGACGATTGACTCTCCCCAAAATGGCCTCAAAGAAGTGGCCAATGGGGCGATTGATTTTGAAGATGTAACCTTTGCCTATACCGATGAAAACGGCGATAAGACCCATGTTTTACAAGGGTTGAATCTCTCGATTTCATCCGGTGAAGTCATTGGAATCCTGGGTGGAACGGGTTCTGGGAAGTCTAGCTTAGTGCAGTTGATTCCTCGTCTCTATGATGTCGAGTCTGGTCGAGTGACAGTAGCAGGCCACGATGTCAAAGAATACGACCTCGATGCTCTTCGTAAGCAAGTGGCCATGGTTCTTCAGACCAATGTCCTTTTCTCTGGTACGATTAAAGAAAATATGCGCTGGGGCAAGAAAGATGCGACAGATGAAGAAATCATCGAAGCATGTAAGATCGCCCAAGCCGATGAATTTATTCAAGATTTCAAAGAGGGCTATGATACCAAGATTGAGCGTGGGGGATCCAACGTCTCGGGTGGTCAACGCCAACGTCTTTGTATCGCGCGTGCCCTCCTCATGAATCCAAAGATCTTGATCTTGGATGATTCAACTTCTGCGGTCGATACCAAGACCGACAGTTTGATTCGTCAAGGATTGGCAACTAGCTTAAAAGAGACCACTAAAATCATCATTGGTCAACGGATCTCCTCTATTCAGGATGCAGATCGGATCATCGTCATGAATGATGGTCAGATTGATGCCATCGGTGGTCACGAGGAACTGCTTGCGACCAACGCTATTTACCAAGAAGTATACGAAATGCAAACACAAGGGAAAGGAGAAGCAGATGAAAACTAAGAAAAAAGCAAATCTAGGCTCGCTCCTTCGCTTGCTCAACTTCCTTTGGAAGAACTATAAACTTGCCCTGATCATCTCCTCTATCTTGATCGTTCTTTCGTCTCTTGCGACGGTCAATGTGACAGCTTCGATTCAGTCCTTGGTCGATGTCTATGTGGAGCCCATGTTAACCTCAAACAGCCAGGATTTTGGACCGCTCTTATCCTTCTTGACACGGGTTGGGTTGATCTGTTTGATCGGGGTACTTGCCAACTATGGCTTTACCTTGATCATGGCGACGGTCTCTCAAGACTCGCTTAGAAGCCTTCGAAATCAGTTGTTTGCCCGTATGCAAAAACTGCCGGTTCGTTACTTTGATACCCACCAACACGGGGACATCATGTCCATCTATACCAATGATATTGATGCCCTTCGTCAGGCCATTGAACAATCCATTCCCCAACTCATATCTTCAGCCATTACCATCCTTGGAGTGACGATTACCATGCTGACGGTTAGTCCGCTCTTGTTCTTGATTGTTCTGGTGATGGTCCTTGTTATGTTCTTTATTATCAAGGATGTTTCTGGAAAGTCTGGTCGTTACTTTGGGGCCCAACAAAAGAACTTAGGGATCGAGAATGGCTTCATTGAAGAAATGATGTCGGGTCAAAAAGTGGTTAAGGCCTTTGTGCACGAAGCAGAAAGTATCGAAGATTTTGATCGCATTAATGACCAACTCTTTGAGTCCTCTTACCAAGCCAACCGCTATGCCAATGTCCTCATGCCGGTTCTTGGAAATCTAGGAAATGTTTCCTTTGTTTTGACAGCCTTAGTCGGTGGACTCTTTGCCCTAAACGGTATCGGTGGGTTGACCATCGGTGGACTGATGGCCTTTCTGCAATTGAACCGTTCCTTCACAGGTCCCATTGCTCAGGTCTCTCAACAATTGAACTTTGTCCTCATGGCCTTGGCTGGTGGAGATCGTGTCTTTGATCTTTTGGATGAGGAAGAAGAAGTCAATCAAGGGAAAGTTACCTTGGTCAACTATAAACTGGTCGATGGAGAAATGGTCGAAACTGATCAGAAAACAAACAAATGGGCTTGGAAACATCCTCGTCCAAATGGCAGCTACCAGTTGGTCAAACTGGTGGGGCATGTGGTCTTTGACCATGTTGATTTCTCCTATGATGGGAAAAAGCAGATCCTTAAAGGCATCAATCTCTATGCGGAAAAAGGTCAAAAAGTAGCCTTTGTCGGTGCGACAGGTGCGGGTAAGACCACCATTACCAATTTGATCAACCGTTTCTATGATATTCAGTCTGGAATGATCACTTATGATGGCATCGATGTTAAATTAATCGATAAGGATTCTCTTCGTCGCTCCCTCGGTATTGTTTTGCAAGATACGCACTTATTCACTGGAACCATTGCGGAAAACATTGCATATGGCCGTGCAGATGCGACTCGTGAGGAGATCCTTGAGGCAGCTCGGATTGCCAATGTGGATTCCTTCGTCAAACACTTGGATCAAGGCTATGAGACGATCTTGACGGATGATGGAGCTGGCCTTTCAAATGGTCAACGACAATTGATCGCCATTGCCCGTGCAGCCCTTGCCAATGCGCCTGTCTTGATTCTGGACGAAGCGACGTCTTCGATCGACTCACGGACAGAGAAGATGGTGCAAGAAGGAATGGACCGCTTGATGGAAGGTCGGACAGTCTTTGTTATCGCCCACCGTCTGTCGACCATTGTCAATTCCGATGTGATCATGGTGATGGACCACGGACGCATCATCGAGCGAGGCAACCATGCTTCCTTGATGGCAGAACGTGGCACCTATTATCGCCTCTACACCGGTGGACTTGAAATTGATTAAAGTAAAAAAGAGAGTGGGACAGAAATCGGTCATTCGTTAGAATTCGATTTCGTTGTCCCACCTCCGCACAGTTGAGTAGGGCTGTAAAAGCTGATAAAATCAGCGTAGTAGAGCCCACTCAACCACTGCGTCTTGCTCGACAATCCAAAAACAATTGAGAGGCTAGGACTTTTGTCCCAGCCTCTTTTAGATTGAAGTCAAAGTCTTTTTAAAAACTTTCCTTAGGTGAGTACGGACGTTAGGTGAAATTATCCAGTGGATGATTTCAGCAATCCAGGAAGTTCCATGACTAATTATTGAGCCGCTTCGCTCTTTAATTTCTGGGCTCAGGCTAAAACAGTTTCCCAAACTGTTTTACTCTCAATAATTCCGAGTGCCTGAAACGTTATTGTTTCAGGCACTTTTCTTACGGCGGAAAGTTTTGGTATTTTCTTGATTCATTTTAAAAATTAGAACTCATTTTTGTTTTTTGCTGAATCGCTTAACTTATTTCTCAAGCAATTCTTGGATCAAGTCTTCCATGGATGCTGGTTCTGTTTTGGAGGAGAAGCGTTGGGCGACGTGGCCTTGTCGGTCGATGACAAATTTTGCGAAGTTCCATTCGATGCGTTTGCCCAGTGGTCCGGCTGCTTGGCTTTTGAGCCAGTCATAAAGTGGAAGGGCTTCTTTGCCATTGACCTTGGCTTTGGCGAATCGTGGGAAGGTGGTCTGGTAGTTGAGGCTACAGAAATGATTGATTTCTTCGGCAGTTCCTGGGGCTTGCCCCATGAATTGGTTACAAGGGATGTCTAGAATTTCAAGCCCCTTATCTTGGTAGCGCTGGTAGAGATCTTGCAGTCCTTGGTATTGTGGGGTTAGGCCACAACCGGTCGCCGTATTCACTACGATGAGGACCTTACCTTGGTAGTGGGAAAGAGAAATTTCTTCCCCTTGTTGGTTTTCTAAAGAAAAATCATAAATGCTGGTCATCGGGATCATCCTTTCTGTTTCTTTAGCCTTTATTGTAGCACAAATGTCCTAAAATTGGGGCAAGAGGAGCATGACTTCTTGCTTTAGTCCCTCCTGTGAAAATGATATAATAAGAAGATAACAAGCTCTCAAGAAAGTGCCCAAAGGAGAACGGATCGGATGAAATTATTCTATACGGATGTTCGGACCCCCTTGACCCAGGTCCTGACGCAAGAAGCCGTAAGGTTAGTAGAAGATGGCAAGCGTGTGTTTTACATTGCCCCAAACTCTCTTTCTTTTGAAAAAGAAGCCAAGGTCTTGTCCTATTTAGAAGGTCAGGCTTCTTTTGCCATAACCATTACGCGCTTTGCTCAAATGGCCCGTTATTTCATCCTGAATCAGGTTTTTGAGGAGCAAGCCTTGGATGACATCGGTCTAGGCATGCTATTTTTTAAAGCTCTTTCCCACATGAAGGACCAGGATCTTAAGGTTTACGGAGCCCTGCGCAAGGATCCTCAGTTTATCCAGCAACTGGTTCAGCTCTACCATGAATTACAGACATCCCAGATGGATTTTACAGATTTAGAGTTGCTCGAGGAAGCTGAAAAAAGAGAGGACCTCTTGGCTATTTTTGAAGCGGTCTCTGAAATGTTGGTCCAGCATCAGTATGAATCCCAGTCCAAGATTGCTGTTTTACTCAATCAGGTTGAAGAGGGGCACTTGGAAGAGCAATTGAAAGATGTGGCGATCGTCGTCGATGGCTTCACACGTTTTTCTGCGGAAGAAGAGGCCTTGATTGGTCTTCTCCACAGAAAAGGAGTGGAGATTGTCATCGGGGTCTATGCCAGTGAACAAGCCTACCGAGCAACCTTTAGAGAGGGCAATCTTTACCAGGCCAGTGTTGATTTTCTTCTCCGGTTGGCAAAGACTTTTCAGGTTCAGCCTCAATATTGTGGGCAAGCGATCGAAGACTCCTTCAGTCGCATTACACGGATGCTAGAAGCACGTTACGATTTTTCACAAGTGGAAGATGAGCTCAAGGAGCAAGATCGAACAGCTGTCCAACTCTGGCAAACCAATACGCAAAAAGAAGAGTTGGAATTTGTCGCTAAATCGATCCGTCAGCGCCTCCATGATGGGGCACGCTATCAAGATATTCGCGTCTTGCTAGGCGATGTTGAAGCTTATCAACTGCAACTCAAGACCATTTTTGACCAGTATCAGATCCCCTTTTACTTAGGACGAAGTGAGGCCATGGTCCACCATCCTTTGATTCAGGTCATTGAATCGCTAGGGCGGATCAAGCAGTTCAATTACCAGACCGAAGACGTCATCAATCTGTTAAAAACGGGTCTTTATAGCGATCTGACGCAAGAAGAAGTCGATGCTTTTGAACAGTATCTTCGGTTTGCGGATGTAAAGGGTGCTACAAAATTTCACAAGCCCTTTTCCAGCAATCGTCAGGGTAAGTTTAATCTAGAAGCACTCAATGCCCTCCGAGAACGCGTCGTAGAACCTCTAGCGCCCTTCTTTTCTCAGCGCAAACGAAAGGTTTCCCAACTCTTAACAGCCTTTACAGAGTTTCTGCAAGAGGCTCAGCTTTCTCAGAATCTACAAGCCTCGATCAAGGATCTAGCTTTGGAAGAGCAGGAGCGCTATGATCAAGTTTGGAAGGCCTTCCTCCACGTCTTAGAAGAATTGAATCTGGTTTTTGAGGACCAAGATCTGACAGTGGATGACTTTTTAGCTCTTGTCTTATCCGGCATGCAATTGTCACAATACCGGACAGTTCCTGCTACGGTCGATGTAGTGACGGTTCAGTCCTATGACTTGATTGAGCCCTTGACAGCCCCTTATGTCTACGCGATCGGGCTGACCCAGGAACGTTTTCCCAAGATCGCGCAGAATACCTCGCTTCTCAGTGAAGAAGAACGACAACAGCTCAATGAGGCAACGCAAGAAGGAGCAGAGCTCCAGGTGGTGACCAGCGAAAATCTCAAGAAGAATCGCTTTGTGGCGGTTTCGCTCCTCAATGCGGCGACCGAACAACTGGTCCTATCGGCCCCTAGCTTGGTCAATGAAACGGAAGATAGTGTCTCTCCTTACCTTCTAGAATTGGCCAAGGAGCCTATTGCCATCGAGTGGACGACCAAACAAGCCCAAGCTTCGAGTGATGATATCGGGACCTATCGAGCCCTCTTAGCACGCGTAATCGAACTCCATCCAGAAGAAATTACGAGTGAGTTGTCTCCTGAAGAAGCCAGCTTTTGGGGTGTGGCGGTACGGGTCTTTCGCAAGAAATTAGCCGCTGAAGGTATTCAGATTCCTCAGATTTCCACGGAATTGAAGAGTCGCCAGCTCCCGTCGGATACCCTTAAAGCGCCCTATCCAGAAGGCAAAGCCTTGACTTTATCCGCTTCTGCCTTGAATGAATACTACAAGCACCAGTATGCCTTTTATCTGCGCTATGTCTTGGGCTTACAAGAAGACGAAACGATCCGGCCAGACGCTCGCAGCCATGGGAATTTCTTGCACCGAATCTTTGAAAAAGTCTTAAAAGACAGCTCCGATCAAGCTTTTGATCAGCGCTTAAGCGAGGCTATTCGAGAAACCAGCCAAGAAGCAGAGTTCCAGCAATTGTATGGAGAAAATGGAGAGACCGAGTTTATTCGCAACTTGCTTCTTGATACCGCGAAAACAACGGGGCGTGTCCTCGCCCAGCAAACGGGCATCGAGACCATTGGGGAGGAGACCCTTTTTGGAGGGAGTGCCCACACCTCCTATCCTTTGTCTGATGGCAGGCTCTTGCAGCTACGGGGCAAGGTGGACCGTATTGATCAGTTAAGTGATCGGGGAGCCCTCGGAGTCGTGGACTACAAATCTAGTCTGACGCAATTCCACTATGACAAGTTCTTTAACGGCCTGAATTCTCAATTGCCGACTTATCTTTCTGCCATTCAGGATTTGAGGGAATACCAAGAGGAGCAGGGGATTTTCGGAGCCATGTATTTGGAAATGGGAGATCCCCTAGTGGAGTTGAAAAAGACCAAGACAGTCGACGACGCCATCAACCAAACTATGAAAAGTCAACAGTACAAGGGACTCTTTATGGCAGATCAGGCAGCCTATCTGGGAGAGGCCTATGATAAGAACAAGGCCATGATGCTGACCAAGGAAGAGCTGGACCTTCTCCTCTTGTACAATGCTTATCTCTATAAAACAGCAGCAGAAGGGATCCTTAAGGGGCAATTTGCCATCAATCCCTATAGTGAAAATGGGCGCAATATCGCACCATATGTGGAACAGTTTAAATCCATCACAGGCTTTGAAGCCGATCGTCACCTCGGTCAGGCACGATTCTTGACCAAACTAGACCAAAAAGGAATACGCGGTGAAAAGGTGAAAGCCGCTTGGATCGAGAAGATGAAGGAGGTCTTGAACAAATGATCAAACAAGCATTTTTGACAAGAGAAGAAATCAAGGCCCTTCAGGACCAAGAAGCAGCCTCTACCAAGGAGCAAAAGCGAACACCAGAACAGATCGATGCCATCTATAGTTCGGGGACCAATATCTTGGTGTCGGCCTCGGCTGGTTCAGGAAAGACCTTTGTCATGGTGCAAAGGATTTTGGATCAGATCCAGCGAGGCATTTCGATTAAGGAGCTCTTTATCTCGACCTTTACGGTCAAGGCAGCAGGAGAGCTCAAGGAGCGTTTGGAAAGTGAACTTGGAAAAGCCCTTCAGGCGTCTAATGACCCAGAACTCAAGCAACACCTGGCCCGTCAAATCGCAGATGTCGCCACCAGCGATATCGGAACCATGGACTCCTTTACCCAAAAGGTCCTAACGCGCTATGGCTATTTGCTCGGTTTGGCCCCCCAGTTTCGCATTTTGCAAAATGCCAGTGAGCAACGTCTCTTGCAAAATGAAGTCTTTCAAGCTGTCTTTGACCGCTATTACCAAGGGGAACATCAGGAAGCCTTTGTCCAGATGGTCAAGAATTTCACAGGCCAACGCAAAAATTTGTCCTTGTTTAAAGAGCAGGTCTACCAGATCTATGACTTTCTTCAGTCGACTAGTGATCCGGAGAAATGGCTGGAAGAGCATTTCCTAAAAGGCTATGAAGAGACCGATTTTGAACAGGTTGAAGGCGATCTGATGGAGAGCATCCAGCAGGCCCTCTATGAGGCAGAGAGCTTTTTTGACTTCCATTTGTCCAATGAAGGCCAAGCATTTGGCAAGGCCAAGTATTTGGAAGCCGTGCAAGAGGTGCTGGATCAGATTGCTAGTCTCTCAGAGCGCCCCAATAAAGAGCAACTGACCTCTGTCCTAAAGGCGGTCGTTGCGATTAGTCGGGCCTCAAATGGGGGAGCCTTGACCAATAGAGCCCGTAAAGAAGAGCTGAAAGACCTAGTTACGGCTTATAACCAGGACAAAAACCTTCATATCAACCGCCTCAGAGACTTGGAAAATCAACTCTATCAGTTGGAATTTCAACAAACCTTCCACCAAGAAGAAGGGCCCATGCTTTCTTTGCTGCGGGACTTTATCAGAGACTTTGATCAGGCTTATCTTGCGCGAAAAATTCAAGAAAAGGCCTATGAATTTGGGGATATCAGTCATTTTGCCATTCAAATTTTAGAGCAATTCCCAGAGGTGAGACAAGCCTTTCAAGAGCGCTATCATGAGGTCATGGTCGATGAGTACCAGGATACCAACCACACCCAAGAGCGGATGTTGGACTTGTTGTCAAATGGGCACAATCGCTTCATGGTGGGGGATATCAAGCAATCCATTTACCGTTTCCGTCAGGCAGATCCACAGATTTTCAATGATAAGTTTAAGGCCTACCAAGAAGAAGGAGCGAAAGGGCGGTTGATCCTCCTCAAGGAAAATTTCCGGAGTCATGTGGAAGTGTTGGATGCGACCAATGATGTCTTTCGCCATTTGATGGACGAAGAGGTAGGAGAGATTGACTACAATCAAACCCACTATCTAGTTGCAGGAAGCGACAAGCAGCGGGTGACCTTGCCACAACATCGGGCAGAATTTTTGCTCTATGATGGTAGCCAAGACCAGGAAGAAAAGGCCGAAGACGAGGAAGTTATATCCGGCCTTGAGACCGTTTCCAAGGGAGAAATTCTCCTTGTCATCAAAGAAATTTTACGCCTTCATCGGGTGGAAAAAGTGCTTTTTAAAGAGATCACTCTCTTGACCGCGACTCGAACGCGAAATGACGCCATTCTGGAAGCCTTTGACCACTACCAGATTCCGATTGTGGCAGATAGCGGACAGGCGCATTATCTAGAGTCGCTGGAAGTGATGGTCATGCTGGATACCTTGCGGACCATTAACAATCCCTTGCATGATTATCCATTAGTGGCCCTTATGAAATCACCCATGTTTGACTTTGATGAAGATGAGCTGGCACGGATTTCCTTGCAGTCGCTTCCAGAGCAAAAGCAAGTGGCCTTCTACCACAAGGTCCAGATAGCCCTTGAACAGACTGCAGAGCATGCCAATCTGATTGATGCCAAGCTCTTCGCTAAAATCGAGAACTTCCTCAAAGTTTTATCTACTTGGCGTGCTATGGCCAAAACTCATTCGCTCTATGATTTGTTGTGGAAAATCTATGAGGATCGCTATTACTATGACTATGTCGGCGCCCTTCAAAATGGGGCCCAGCGCCAGGCCAACCTCTATGCCTTGACACTTCGGGCCAATGATTACGAGAAGGCTAGCTTTAAGGGCTTGTCTCGCTTCATTGCCATGATCGATAAGGTGATCGAAAATGAACACGATTTGGCCAGCGTTCCTCTGGCGGCACCAAAAGATGCCGTTCAGCTCATGACCGTCCATAAGAGTAAGGGGCTGGAATTCAAGTATGTCTTTCTTCTCAATATGGACAAGGCTTTTAACCGCAAGGATCAATCGGGGCCAATCATTCTCAGTCGCCAAAAAGGGATTGGCTTTAAATACATTGCCAACCTGCCAGTTGAGACCGAAAATCCAGCTGCTCCAGAGTCCATTCGCCTGCAGATCGAAACGCCTTGCTACCAAGGCAATGTGGAAGAAACAAAATTGGCCACCATTTCGGAGCAGATGCGCCTTCTTTATGTCGCTATGACAAGGGCTGAGCTCAAGCTCTATCTGGTTGGAAAAGGTAGCGAGGACAAACTGCGCGATACCGATTGGGGGACTAGTCGCAATGGCAAGCTAGATCCAGAAAAACGAAAAGAATGGACCTCTTATCAGGACTGGCTCTTTGCTATTCAAGATGTGTTTGCCAAGAATATCCTGGCCTATGACACGCGTTTTGTGACAGATGAAGACCTGACACCGAACCAGCTGGAGCCACTAAAGAAAGAGCAGGATTCCCGCCTGGATCAGCTCAAGGATGTCCGCCAGTCAGAGGATATTCGTCGGGCTTTGGATATCTTGGAAAATGTGGATCGGCTCAATCAGCTGTATGCTCCGGCCATTCATTTGCCAAGTGTCCGTACTCCTAGTCAGATCAAGAAATTCTACGAGCCGGTCATGGATGCCAATGGCGTCCAGATAATGGATGCAAAGACTGTGACACCTGACTTTGAGCTCCCAACTTTTGGTCAAGAAAAAGCGGTGACGGGAGCACAAGTCGGTAGTGCTGTCCATGAGCTTATGCAGCGCGTGCCTCTTGAAGAAAAAATCACTCTTGATACCTTGCGTCAAGCCTTGGAGCAAGTTCAAGCAGAGCCAGCGGTCAAAGCCCGCATCAAGCTAGAGGACATTCTCGCTTTCTATGAGACGCCTTTGGGGACCTTGCTTCAAAGAGAAGCCCCTCGTGTTCATCGTGAAGCCCCCTTTGCCATGCTGAAGAAAGATCCAGCTAGTGGAGAGGACTTTGTCGTTCGGGGAATCTTGGATGGGTATATCGTGCTAGAAGATCGGATCCTGCTCTTTGACTACAAGACAGATCACTACAAGTTCCCTAGTCAATTGGTCGAACGCTACCGAGATCAGCTCGATCTCTATGCAGAAGCTCTTCGCCGTTCCTATGGCCAAGAGCACGTTGAAAAATATCTGGTACTTTTAGGTGGCCCTCATCTAGAAGTGGTGAAAGTGGAGTAACACATGACAATTGCAAAGGAAAACATCGAACGCATTCAAAGGATGGAAGGTTATTTGAATGACTATGCTAAGACTTTGGAAGGTACAAAAAAAGCAGTGGATCGACTAAAAGAGCATCAAGAGAGCTATATCCAACTGCGTGATTATTATAGTAGTCAGGCCTATTTTAACGACTTGGACCTGTCCAATCAAGCTGATTTTCCAGCCGATCTTCCTTGTGGTGTCTTGTCTGAAGATGCCGTCTATGATTTGTTAGACGAGCACTTTCAGATGGGAGTGGAGCTCTTGGAGATCGCAACGAAGATGATCAAAGAACGGTGAAATTTCAATCTAAAAGCTCCGGTTTCCCGGAGCTTTCAGATTGAAGACAAATGTCATCATAGAAACTTTCCTTAGGTGAGTACGGACGTCAGCGAACTTCTACGAAGTTCCATGACTAAATCAAGATACAAAGGGCGTCTGCGGATAAAGTCAAAATAGGAAGTTTGACGAAGAATCTTTAGATTCTAGGAGAACTTATCTTTTTGACACGATCCGCAGCCCGTGTTCAATTCTTATTGAGCCTCTTCACTCTTTTGTTTCTTGGCTCAGGCTAAAACAGTTTCCCAAACTGTTTTACTCTCAAAACTCCCGAGTACTTGAAACATCGTTGTTTCAAGTACTTTTCTCACGGCGGAAAGTTTCGTCATTTTCTTGAATCATTCTAAGAATTGTAGTAAATTTATATTTTTTGCAGAATGGATTAACTTATTCTACTTTAAAATAGTTCGTCTACATTCTAAAAGGAGTGGGAATCAAATCCCACTCCTTTTAGTCTGCAGTTTGTTCAGATGCTTCTAATTTCTTTCCAAGATCGATAATGTACTGTTTGAGATCGTCTTTGACTTGAGGATGTTTCAAGGCATAGTCGATCGATGTTTTCATGAAACCAAACTTATCGCCCACATCGTAGCGTTTGCCATCAAATTCACGAGCGAAAACACGTTGGGTTTTGTTGAGGGTATCGATGGCATCGGTTAATTGGACCTCATTCCCAGCTCCTGGTTTTTGATTTTCAAGAATATCAAAAATCTCAGGTGTCAAGAGGTAGCGACCGATGATAGCGAGATCACTCGGTGCATCTTCTGGATCAGGTTTTTCGACAAAGGTCTCAACGCTATAAAGCCCATTGATGCCTTCTCCTTGAGGAGCAATGACCCCGTAAGAGGAAACCTCTTCATGAGGCACTTCCATCACGGCAATCGTAGAAGCATGTGTCTCATCATAGTCATTGATCAATTGTTTGGTCAATGGCAGTGCATGATCGTCCGTGATATCCATGAGATCATCCCCAAGCATGACAACAAATGGTTCATTCCCAACAAAGGCCTTGGCTTGAAGAACAGCATCTCCCAAGCCACGAGGGTGGCTTTGACGGATGAAGTGGAGGTTGATAGCCGTTGTATCATTGACCAACTTGAGGAGATCGGTCTTGCCTTTTTGTTCCAAGTTGTATTCCAGTTCAAAGTTTGAATCGAAATGGTCTTCGATGGAGCGTTTGGCTTTACCCGTTACGACGAGGATTTCCTCAATTCCAGATCTTAAGGCTTCTTCCACGATAAATTGGATGGTTGGTTTGTCTACGATTGGCAACATTTCCTTTGCCAACGCTTTGGTAGCTGGAAGGAATCGGGTTCCCAATCCAGCAGCAGGGATGACTGCTTTTCTAACTTTCGTCATATCATTTCCTTTCTGAAAGGTCGGTTTGATGGAAGAATGGCTGCTTTATTTCCATTCGTTTTCTTCTTTAAATTCATTGCTCATCATGTGGTGGATGGCTTCACGGATGCCTTTTCCTTCATAGATGACTTGGTAAATCGCTTGTGTGATCGGCATATAAACATCCAACTCTTGAGCCAGTTCATGGGCAACTTTGGTTGTTGAAATTCCTTCGATGATCATGCCCATATTGGCTTCGATATCTTCGAGTTTTTCACCACGACCGAGCGCATCCCCAGCTCGCCAGTTGCGGGAATGAACAGAAGTACCAGTAACGATCAGGTCACCAACCCCAGACAAACCACTATAGGTCAAGGGGCTAGCTCCAAGCTTCACACCGAGACGCGTGATTTCTGCGAGACCGCGCGTGATGATAGCTGCTTTGGCATTGTCCCCGTAACCAAGACCGTGCAATGCTCCAGCTCCGACCGCGATGATATTTTTTAAGGCACCAGCTGTTTCTACACCGATGACATCGGTATTGGTGTAAAGGCGGAAGTAGTGGTTGCTAAAGAGCTCTTGAACGTAGCGGGCAGCTTCTAAATCTTTTGAGGCAGCTGTAATGAGGGTGATGTCCCGTACGATGGTTTCTTCCGCGTGACTCGGTCCAGAAACGACCACTACTTCACTGCGAAGAGAAGCAGGAATCTCTTCTTCAAGGATTTGAGAAATCCTATCGTGTGTACCAGGTTCTAGTCCCTTGGAAGCATGCATGACCGTCACAGGGTGATCCAGTGTTTCAGCGACTTGCTTTGCGACCAAGCGCGTGACCTTGGTTGGGACCACAAAGAGGATGGCATCTACACCGTCCAATGCTGCTTTGAGATCTGTCGTAGCCGTGATTTGATCGCTAATGACAGCCTCTTTGAAATAACGTTTATTGGTATGTTGGGTATTGATTTCGTCGATTTGTTCTTGGATATTTCCCCAGAGACGGACTTCATGGCCGTTATCATTGAGGACTTGTGAAAGGGCTGTTCCCCATGAACCAGGACCCAATACTGCAACGGTTTGTTTTTCCATTGTATCTTCCATTTCTATATGTATTTTCAAGCAAGGCTGGCAAGCAGCCAAGCCTCCTCTAATCATGCCTTCAAG
>OKVT01000289.1_pt1 | contig 14467 bp, 13 predicted proteins | sample 1606951 | NCBI WGS metagenome assembly OKVT01 (sample SAMN03281019, study PRJEB24777) | human gut metagenome | isolation source: fecal sample PR141 from 1 month old male Chinese infant, vaginal delivered... | place: Singapore | collected 2005-11-08
TTGATAAACTAGAATCAAAAGCATACAAACCACCATGACTATAGCATAAATTTATTATTACCTCTCTAGTGCGAATTCAACTCCTCTCATCATTTACACATTCAGGTTACGACTATTTTTGTACTTTGGAATTGCTCTCTTCTTCATCCGCTCTACGAACCTCCACCTTTCTGTTCGTAGAGCCACGATTTCGCTATCCCTTCCTCTCCCCGCTACCTCACGATAGTCAGGCTTAGGAATCGCTATTGGGTTCACCGGTAGCAGGTGCCCACGGAGGACTTACACCTCAGATATACGACATGCCCTTCGTACCCAAAAAAACGAGCACTTTCGTACTCGTTCTCTCTGTATAAACTACTGATTAAAGTGAGTTTACGTCAACTTTGATACCAACACCTTGAGTAGTTGTGATCGTCAAGTTTGTTACGTAAGTTCCTTTAGCTGTAGCTGGTTTTGCTTTTTGGATTGTTTCGTTGAAAGCTTTGAAGTTTTCAACCAATTTTTCAGCTTCAAATGATACTTTACCGATGATTGCTTGAACGTTACCTGCACGGTCAGCACGGTAAGTGATTTTACCACCTTTAGACTCTTCAACTGCTTTAGCAACATCCATTGTTACAGTACCAGTTTTAGGGTTTGGCATCAAGTTACGTGGTCCAAGGACACGTCCAAGACGTCCAACAAGAGCCATCATGTCAGGTGTAGCGATAACTACGTCGAAGTCCAACCAACCATCGTTGATTTTCGCAACAAGGTCATCTTCACCTACGAAGTCTGCACCAGCAGCTTTTGCTTCTTCAGCTTTTGCACCACGTGCAAATACAAGAACGCGAGCAGTTTTACCAGTTCCGTTTGGCAATACCATTGCACCACGGATTTGTTGGTCAGCTTTTTTCACGTCGATGTTCAAGTTGTAAGCAACTTCTACAGTTGCGTCAAATTTTGCAAAGTTAGTTTCTTTTGCAAGAGCTACAGCTTCTTCTACGCTGTAGACTTTTGTGCTGTCGATTTTTTCAAGAGCAGCACGAAGTTGTTTGCTTTTTTTAGCCATTTTATCTTTCTCCTTGTAATGTGGTCATATCGATTTTCATCTCCCACGTCACTCGTCATTTGATCAAGTGTATTGCGGGCAAATAGGATTGTTACAATTAGTCAGTAACAGTGAATCCCATAGAACGAGCAGTACCTTCGATCATACGCATTGCAGACTCAATGTTTGCTGCGTTCAAATCTGGCATCTTAGTTTCTGCAATTTCTTGTACTTGTGCACGAGTAACTGTAGCAACTTTAGTTTTGTTAGGTGTACCTGATCCTTTTTCAACACCTGCAGCTTTTTTCAAAAGAACAGCAGCTGGTGGTGTTTTAGTGATGAAAGTAAATGATTTATCTTCGTAAACTGAGATAACAACTGGAATGATCATACCAGCTTGGTCAGCTGTACGAGCGTTGAACTCTTTTGTGAATCCCATGATGTTGATACCAGCTTGACCAAGAGCAGGTCCAACCGGTGGAGCTGGTGTAGCTTTACCAGCAGGGATTTGCAATTTTACAAGTTTTTCGACTTTTTTAGCCATTTTTAAATCCTCCTTTGTGGTTTTGGCGGTAATTAAAGATTTTTACCTCCCACAAGTATGCTTTACACATACTCATCTATTATACACTATTTATCTAGAATTGCAAGAGAAAATTTTATTTTTTATACTCAATGAAAATCAAAGAGCAAACTAGGAAGCTAGCCGCAGGCTGCTCAAAACACTGTTTTGAGGTTGTAGATGGAACTGACGTTGTCAGTATCCTACACATACGGTAAGGCGACGCTGACGTGGTTTGAAGAGATTTTCGAAGAGTATTAATCGACGTAATCTCCGCCTTCAAATCCATAGTATTCTTCCAAACTGAGACCACTTGCAGCAATTTCTTTTGCTTCTTTTCCGACATAACGAAGGTGCCATTCCTCAGCCATGTAGCCCGTTTCTTTTTCTTTACCTTTGAGATAACGGACAACAAAGCCATAATCAGCTGCATGGTCCAAAAGCCATTGAGCCGCTTTTTTTTCTGTTACCAATTCTCCATTTGTGCTGATCACATCAAAGGCCAAGCCTGTTTGGTGTTCGCTATATCCAGGACGGGCAGAGTAACGGTCAGCTGCTGCCTTCCCATCTTGGTTGACATAATCTTGATAGAGCTTGGTCTGAGTCTCATAACTTCTAAAGCCACTGTAATGGTCGCTAATTGGGAATCCTGCCTCTTGCATCGCTTTGATGAGTTTGAGCAACTCCGCCTTGGCTGTTGGATTTTCCCCTGGATTGTAGTCTTTTGACAATGGATAGTGTTTATTGGCTACGATGATTTCATCGTATTTCCCTTGAATACTGTAGTAGTCTCCTTTATTGACCACTTCTGCTTTTTTCTGGGCAGCTCCTTGAGACTTACTTCCGACTGTTCCATCAGCTTTAGCTGTTTGCTCTGTCTTAGCTGCGCCATCTTCATTTTTTGCTTTTTCTTGTGAACAAGCTACTAGACTCAAGGCTATCAAGGCTGTCAAGACAAGGTATCTTTTTTTCATTTCTACTCCTTTATTTCTAATAATTTATCTACTTCTGACGATAAACATTCGACTAATCTTTTAATCTCATCCGGTTTTACTTGGCAGGTTTCTGCTGTCATTTCTTCAAAGGGAACCCACCAGACTGGACCACGTCCCTTGAGACCGTGACCATTCATATCACCTCTTCGTCTAGGGAACAGATGCCAATGAAGATGGGCATCGCCATTTCCTAGCAGTTCTATATTCATTTTCTCAGCAGCAAAGGCCTTAGCAACTGCCTCTTGGACTAAACTCATTTCCTCTAGAAAACGGATTCTAGTTTCCTTCTCTAAATGATGTAATTCGGTAACGTGTCCCTTGGATAGAAAGAGACTATAGCCTGCAAAATACTGGTGGTCTCCAATCACAAGATAGCCTGTTTCCAACTCTTTGACAAAATAGGGATTTTCTCCCTTCTTGATGAGCTCAATTCTCTGACAAATCAGACACATATCAATCTACCAATTCGCTCTTAAGATAAGCATCAACCATACGTTCTGTTGCGACCACCGAATCAATATGAGTACGCTCATAAGAATGGCTAGACTCGATACCCGCTCCAAGAAGGGCATGTTTGACTTCTGCACCTGCAGACATAGCCGCTGAAGCGTCCGAACCATAAAACGGATAGATATCCAGCTTAAATGAAATATCTTGTTTTTTCGCCAAAGCCACCAAGTGTTGACGGAAGTCATAGTGATAAGGTCCAGAAGCATCCTTGACACAGATAGACACTGTATATTCGTCTGTTTGCTGGTCATCTCCCATAGCTCCCATATCCACAGCCAGATATTCTACTACCTGAGCAGGAATATTAGAGTTAGCACCGTGCCCCACTTCTTCAAAGACTGAAAAAGCAAAATGGGTTGTTACTGGCAATTCAATCTTCTCTTCTTTATAAATACGAAGTAGGTTGAGCAAAATCGCTGCACTGACCTTATCATCCAAATGACGAGACTTGATAAAACCTGTCTCTGTCACGACAGTTCGTGGGTCAAAGCTGATAAAATCACCGACCTCAATACCAAGAGTACGAGTTTCTTTTTCACTGGTTACTTTTGCATCCAAACGCACTTCCATATTTTCCTGAGTGCGTTCAGCCGTTCCTGCATCTTTATAAACATGGCAAGAAGTTTGGTGGATGAGGATGGTTCCTGATAGCTTTTGACCTGTACTAGCCACATGAACGGTACAATTTTCTCCTTCAATCATGTTCCAAGGAAAGCCACCGATACGGTCCAGTTTGAGACGGCCATCTGGTTTAACAGCACGGACAATAGCACCCAGCGTATCTACATGGGCAGTCACATAGCGTTGCTCTTCATCATTTTGACCTTTGATGGTCACATTGACACCGCCCTTGGCTGTACGAACTGGCTGGTAACCAAAGCCTTCTAGAGTTTTGACTAAATAGTTCGAAATCTCCCGAGTGAAGCCAGTTGGCGACGCAATGGCTGTCAGTTCTTTGATATATTCTACTGTTTGATTCATTTCTTCACCTCTTTTGCTACCTATTATAACACATTTATCATCGGATAAAAAAAGAAAATCACTCCTGTAGCCTTGACTACAAAAGTGATTTTAGTGATTATTCCATTTCAAAAACATCGCTTTCTTGCTTGTTTGGTAGAACCAATGAGAACAAGATACCAACGATGGCTGGCACTAACCATGGGAGAGATGCCTTGGCAAAAGGAAGAGCATTGACAAGGTTTGCAAGAAACTCAACCTTAAATGAGCTTCCTAATACGCTTGCAATGGCAATAGCTGTAACCACAGCAATTGTCAACTGCATACCTGGTTTTGAAAGAGCCACAAATTTGTTGACAATGACAATCATTACGATAGCAATGGTGATTGGGTACAAGATAACCAATACTGGAATGGAGTACTTGATAATTGCACTCAAACCAAGATTTGCAATAGCAAATCCAATCAAGGTAAAGACTGTTGCATAAACCTTGTAGCTGATTTGTGGGAAGCGTTCATTAAAGAACTCAGCTGTAGACACAATCAAACCAACTGTTGTTGTGAAGCAGGTTACAGTCACCATAGCTGCAAGGAAGAGTTGAGCTGTTGAGCCAAAGATTTCTTGGGTAGCTTGTGACAAGATGTAAACACCTGGTGTTCCACCCTTCATCGCTTCAGCTGGTACTGGGAAATGATTTCCAAGGAAACCTAAACCAATATAAAGAGCACTGAAGGCAAGGGCAACAACGATACCAACCACCCAAATAGTTGAAATGTATTCTTTCTTACTTGAAAATCCAAGTTGTTTCAAGGTTTGAACTGCGATTACGCTAAAGGCAACTGAGGCAAGGGCATCCAAGGTATTGTAACCTTCTAGGAAACCTGTCCCAAAGGCAGAAGCTTGATAGGCAGCTGAAGCAGCTTGAGGACTTGTTCCACCGTATTTGATAGCTCCTAAAACAACCAAGATAACGATCAAAATCGCAAAGACTGGTGTTAAAATACGGCCGATACGGTCCAAGATTTTTGATGGATTAAGCGAGATTAAATACGCTGCTGCAAAATACAGAATCGTAAAGACAATCAAACCCAGACCTTTATTGGCATCCGACAAAAGAGGGCTAATCCCTACTTCGTAAGCTGTTGTAGCTGTACGTGGGATTGCAAAGAATGGACCGATTGACAAGTAAAGAACTGAGAGGTAAAGAGTCGCAAACCAAGGCGCTATCTTTGTTGAAATCTCCTAGATATATCCTTTAGGATTTAGCGTTCCAATAATAAGAGTCAAGACGGCGATACCGACACCTGAAAAGACAAAACCTGCGATTGCAGGAAGAAAATGTTCTCCAGATAGAGCACCTAGAGAAGGCGGAAAAATCAAGTTCCCCGCACCAAAAAATATTCCAAACAGGAGTAAACCTGTTAAGGCACCTTTTTTAGCCATGAAAATCTCCTTCATATTTATAAAATACTGACCTAGTATATCATGAATAAGAGTATGAAAAAAGCTTCACGAAGTGAATATTGAATGTTTTCAAGATTCTTAAAAATGAGAATTATCTAAAAATAAAATCCCCTACCCAGTCCACACCAAGTAGGAGAAAATTCTAATGTTTAAAGTTCTTCAAAGGCCATCATGCCACCTTGGACATTGATAACCTCATAACCTTGTTCTGATAAGAATTGGCAAGCACGCGCTGATCTCATTCCAGCTTTACAAATGACATAATGCAACTGGTCCTTATCCAACTGATCATAGCTATCAGCTAATTGACTAAGAGGAAGATTCTGAGCACCTTCTAAATGAAGAGCTTCAAACTCATCCACTTCTCTCACGTCCACTAGAGAAAGTTGGTCATTTTGGTAAAGCTGGTAAAATGCGTCAAAGGTAATTTCTTTCATTCTTTTTCTCCTAATACTCTTCGAAAATCTCTTCAAACCACGTCAGCGTCGCCTTACCGTAGGTATATGTAACTGACTTCGTCAGTTTTATCTGCAACCTCAAAGCAGTGCTTTGAGCTGACTTCGTCAGTTCTATCCACAACCTCAAAACAGTGTTTTGAGCTGACTTCGTCAGTTCTATCCACAACCTCAAAGCTGTACTTTGAGCAGCCTGCGGCTAGCTTTCTAGTTTGCTCTTTGATTTTCATTGACTATAAAATTGCTTTAATCCTTTTTTTCAAATCTGGTACCACTTCTGCCTCAAACCAAGGATTTTTGGCCATCCAAATTTGATTTCGCGGTGAGGGGTGAACTAGTGGAAAATAGGTTGGCAAGTAGTTCTGGTAATGTTTTACCCGCTCTGTCACCTTGCCACTGATTTTCTCCTGTAAATAGTAGGCTTGGGCATATTGCCCAATCAAGAGGGTTAACTGAATATCTGGTAATTCTTGCAAGAGCTGAGGATGCCATTTTTCGGCAAAGCCAGTTCTCGGTGGCAGATCACCTGACTTGCCATGCCCTGGAAAGTAGAAATCCATAGGCAGAACAGCAAAATAGCCTGAATTGTAAAAGATATCTTCATCCACACCGAGCCAATCTCGCAAGCGATCACCACTTTTGTCCTTCCAGTAAAGGCCTGCTTCTTGAGTTTTAAGGCCAGGCGCTTGACCGATGATATTGATGCGAGCAGTCTTTGGCGCTGCAAAGAGAGGCTCAATGCCACGCTCTGTATAGGTAGCATTCTGCGGATCTGCCATGATAGCCTGCTTGATTCTTTCAATTTGAGACATCTACTTTCCCTCCAAAAAGAAGTCTAAGCATACAATCTCAGACTTCTATCGTTTTATTTGATCAATTCGTAAATAGCTTCGGCATAGATTGCTGCTGCTCGGAAGAGATCATCCAAGGCGATAAATTCATTAGCTTGGTGCATAGTGTCAATTGAGTCTGGGAACATGGCACCGTAGGCAACTCCGCGTTCTAGCAAGCGACCAAAGGTTCCACCACCAATGACTTGCTCATGACCTTTAAGACCAGTTTGTTTTTCATAAACATTCAACAAGGTTTGGACAAGTGGATCTTCCATTGGCACATAGTGAGGGGTGTGACCGTGCTCAGAAAGGCTAACAGAAGCAACTGGCAAGTTTTCAAGGATTGACTTGATTTGTTCTGGACTTGTTCCTTTTGGATAGCGGATGTTAAGGGCAATGGTATTGTCAGCACTTGTTTCGTCAAAGCGGAAGACACCCGCATTCATAGAAAGAGCACCCATCTTTTCATCCACATGAGCAATCTTGAGATTTTCACCCTCATGGTCGTTCAAGAGAATTTTACCAGCGATGTCAAGGTAGTCTTTAGCTGGACCAGCAAAGTCAAACTGGCTAAGGAAGAGGGCTAGGTAAGTCGCACCATTGACACCTGAAGCAGGCATAGCACCGTGGGCTGATTTACCAATAATCGTCACCTTGTATTGACCAGCTTCTTCTTGAATTTCTCCTCTAAGTTTGTGTTCTGCAACAAAGGCATCTAGTTTAGCTTGCAAGTCAGGCATAGCACCTGAAATAACTGCTGTTGCTGATTCTGGTACCATGTTTTCACGCAAACCACCTGTGAAGCTGTGAAGACGGGCAGCACCTGTATTTTTACCTGCAAAATGAAGATATTCTGTGATGTTTCCTTTTTCACCGTTGATGATAGGGAACTCAGCATCTGGGGAGAAACCGAAGTCTGGTTTTGCAAGTCCTACATGTTCAAAATAGTAATCCATGTCTGCCCAGCCTGATTCTTCGTCCGTTCCGACGATAAAGCGGACTTTCTTAGACGTTGGAAGGCCCAATTCTTTGATGATTTTTAAACCATAGTAACAAGCTGTTGTAGGCCCCTTGTCATCAGAAGCTCCACGCGCATAGAGGCGACCATCTTTGATAGTTGGTGTGTAAGGGTCTGTGTCCCAACCACTACCAGCTGGCACCACGTCCATGTGGGCAAAGATTCCGAGAACTTCTTCTCCATCACCAAACTCAAAATGTCCTGCGTAGTTGTCAACATTTTTAGTTGGATAACCATCACGGTCTGCGATTTCAAGGAATTTCTCCAAGGCTTTTACTGGACCAGGCCCAAATGGATGTTCAGCATCAACCTTGCTGTCATCACGTTCTGAGTTGATTTCCAAAAGGCTAAACAAGTCAGCCAAGAGGTCTTCTTTGCGTTTTTCTACTTCTGCTGTAAAATCAATTGCTGTCATATTATCTTCCTTCTATCTTTTCTCGATGATTTCATCTACTGGCAAGCGGTAGCTTGGTTCTAATTTCTCGTCCGTATAACCCACTGTAATCAAGAGTTCTGGGCGGAAACGTTCTTCGATATCCAAAACTTCGTTGACTTTTGATTTGTCAAAACCAAGTATAAGATTTGAGCCAATTCCTTGGTCTGTAAGAGCAAGAATCAAGTTCATGGCAACCAAACCTGCATTGAGTGCTAGGTAGTCGCTGACTTGTTGTTCATTGTAGCGGGCAAATTCAGCTGGCAAATTTTTCATGAAGTATTGAAGTTGTTCTTCTGAGAAATTGTTAGCACCTCCAACTCGGGCAATCTTACGAGCACGTTTGGCAAGGTCTGTATCCGTAAACAGGGCAATGGTTACAGGCGCTGATGATACCTGCTCAAAGTTGGAACCGTAAGCCAATTTTGCCAGTTCAGCATTTTTCTCACGAACGACCACAAATTTCCAAGGCTGGCTGTTATGGGCACTTGGAGCCAAGGTTGCAATTTCGATAGCCGTACGCACATCTTTGGGATCCACTGGCTTATCAGTGAAATGCTTGGTCGCATGACGCTTTTTATTTAATTCAATAAATTTCATAATCGATTTCCTTTTCTAATTCTACTACTTCCATTCTACCATAATTTGAAAGAGCTTGCAGAGATTTTTCATGATTAAGTTTTTTTATCACAACCATAAAAAATATATATTGGTTCATCAGGAACATTTCTGATAAACTAACAGATAACTTTACATTTGAATGGCGATATTATGAAAAAATTTAGCCTATTACTAGCCATCCTCCCCTTTTTAGTTGCCTGTGGGAATCAAGCCACACCCAAAGAGACTAATTCTCAAAAGACAATCGTCGTTGCTACAGCTGGTGATGTGCCGCCATTTGACTACGAAGATAAAGGCAATCTGACAGGCTTCGATATTGAAGTTCTAAAGGCAGTAGATGAAAAACTCAGCGACTACGAGATTCAATTTCAAAGAACCGCCTGGGAGAGTATCTTCCCAGGACTTGATTCTGGTCACTATCAAGCAGCAGCCAACAACTTGAGTTACACAAAAGAGCGTGCTGAAAAATACCTTTACTCACTCCCAATTTCGAACAATCCCCTCGTCCTTGTCAGCAACAAGAAAAATCCTCTGACTTCACTTGACCAAATCGCTGGTAAAACAACGCAAGAGGATACCGGAACTTCAAACGCTCAATTCATCAATAACTGGAATCAGAAACACACTGACAATCCCGCTACGATTGATTTTTCTGGTGAAGATATCGGTAAACGAATCCTAGATCTTGCTAACGGTGAATTTGATTTCCTAGTTTTTGACAAGGTATCGGTTCAAAAGATTATCAAGGACCGTGGCCTAGACCTCTCAGTAGTTGATTTACCTTCTGCCGATAGCCCCAACAACTATATCGTTTTCTCAAGCGACCAAAAAGAGTTTAAAGAACAATTTGATAAAGCACTCAAAGAACTCTACCAAAATGGGACACTTGAAAAACTCAGTAATACCTATCTAGGTGGTTCTTACCTTCCAGATCAATCTCAGTTACAATAAGATATATAAAAGCGATTGGACCAGCCAATCGTTTTTAGTTTGCATTGCTTATTTTAGGAAACTCTTACAAAAAATCAAAATAATCTTTCACATCCTCTACATACCCATGCTTTTCTATTAAGCTTGCTAATAATTCCAGATTGTGCCCCTGATAGTTGTCTTCACGACGTAGTTCTTCATACATTTCGATAAAGGGAAGCCCCTTGGATTTTGCCAATTCCAACTCCGCTTCATAGTCATAAGCGACTTTACGAAATAGGATATTTACCAATTCCCCATCTTCAGCCTCTATCACGGCATACTGGGCACGGTGATTTTTTAACGCCTCCCAATTAAAATAGGGCATGCCAATCGACCCTGGATTGATGATTTGTTGCCCTTGACTGCCATAACGAAGCAACTGCTTGTGAACATGACCATATACTGCCACGTCAACTTCATCATCTAGCAGTTGGTCAAATTTCTCTGTATCATTCTCAACTAGCAAGTCACCACCATAGTTCTTATTTGGCAAATTATGAGAGATAGAAAAGCGCAGTCCCTCAATTTCTTTCTTTTCCAGCAAAGGCAAGCTTCGTAGCCAGACAATCGTTGCAGGATCCATTCGCTCCATCAAAAACTGGGTCATGCGCATTGACTGGATTTCTTTCGGATGTTCCAAACCATATTCGCCATCCAAGGCCTCAAGGACACGATCATCCCAATTGCCTCGAACACTGGCTGTGATAGGAAGGTCCTTTAGCAGGGCGACCAAGTCATTCGCACCTGGACCAGGGAGGAAAATATCTCCCAGAAGCCAGTATTCACTGACTCCTTGATTTTTAGCATCTGCAATCACTGCTTCTAAGGCAGTTGTATTGCCATGAATATCTGATAAAATTGCGATTTTATGATTCATTGTGTTCTCCTTCTGTTTGGTAATCTACTTTTTCTTCCGCCACTTGAGCCAACTCCACTTCTTCCTGCGGGTTCAACTTTCTCTGAACTGCTTCTGCGACTGCCCTTGGCACACCAACTTCGACAATCTCATCCACACTGGCTTCCTTGATTTTGGTCAGAGACTTGAAATGCTTCATGAGATTTTGCTTGCGTTTAGGTCCCAGACCGTCAATTCCATCCAGTTGTGATGAAAAGGAATTTTTAGAGCGCAGTTGGCGGTGAAAGGTGATGGCAAAGCGGTGCACCTCATCTTGGATACGCTGGAGAAGGAAAAATTCTTGAGAATTGCGAGACAACTCCACCACCTCAAGCGGATCTCCAAAGAGCAGCTCATGGGTTTGGTGTTTGTCATTCTTTTGAAGACCTGCAATTGGAATATCCAAGCCCAGTTCATCTTGGATGACTTGCTTGGCGATATTGACTTGCCCTTGTCCCCCATCGATGACAATCAAATCTGGAGGAGTCAAACCGTCACGCTGTACTCGACCATAGCGCCTGCGGATGACTTCTCTCATACTGGCATAGTCGTCTGGTCCAACGACAGTCTTGATTTTGTATTTACGGTAATCCTTCTTACTAGGTTTTCCGTTGACAAAGACAACCATGGCTGAAACAGGACTGGTCCCCATGATATTAGAGTTATCGAAGGATTCGATGCGGACTGGGGTCGGTATTTGGAGCAAGCGTCCTAGATTTTCAATAGCTCCTTGGGTCTTCTCGACAGATTTCTCCAGCAGGTTGAATTTCTGCTCTAGGCTGACTCGAGCATTCTTTATAGCCAAATTGACCAGTTGCTTTTTCTCTCCACGCTGAGGCTTAAGAATCTTGGTGTCTACCAAAGCCTTGACAGCTTCTTCGTCAATATCCTGCGGAATCAGCACCTCATTGGGAACTAGGTGAGATTTTTCTTGATAGAATTGTCCTACATAGGTTAAAAAATCCTCATCCGGATCATTGTAGTAGGGGAAGAGGTTAACATCTCGCTCGATGAGCTTGCCCTGACGGACAAAGAAAACCTGTACACACATCCACCCCTTATCCACATAGTAGCCAAAAACATCCCGATTTTGGAGATCCTTAGCCATAACCCGTTGCTTGGTTCGAAGCGTTCCAATGGCCTGAATTAGGTCACGGTATTCTGCCGCACGTTCAAATTCCATAGTCTGGGCTGCCGCTGCCATTTTCCCCTTAAGATCATCAATGATTTTGTCATCCTGCCCTTTCAGAAAATCAGAAACCTCCTGAGCCATAGACTTGAAGTAGGCTTCATCTTTCTTACAGATGGTATGGGCCATACATTGGCCGATATGGTAGTAAAAACAAACCTTAGACGGTGGATTGGTACACTTACGAAAAGGGAAAATTCGATCCAGCAACCGCTTGATTTCATTGGCTGCCCCCACATCTGGATAAGGTCCAAAGTAGAGACCTCCATCCTTTTTGACCTGACGGGTGATAATCAAACGAGGATAGCGCTCGTTGGTGATTTTGATGAAGGGATAGGACTTGTCATCCTTGAGCATGATATTGTACTTGGGCTTATTTTCCTTGATCAGATTAATTTCTAGGAGAAGTGCCTCAATATTGGACTCCGTAACGATAAATTCAAAATCCACAATTTCTGACACCAAGGCCTCTGTTTTAGTATCATGACTTCCGCGGAAATAAGATCTCACGCGGTTACGCAGATTTTTTGCCTTTCCTACATAGATAATGGTGCCGTTTTTATCCTTGTGAATGTAACAACCAGGGCTGGTCGGCAAAAGCTCTAGTTTTGATTTAATCAAGTTGTTCATAGTTCCATTATAGCAAAAAAGTAGGAAAGATTGGTCCCTACTCACTAGTCTCATATATTTTTCGGAGGTTTGCAACATCCTTTTCCTGGATACCATAAAAGGAACCTGCAGGTTGCATCACAGACTTCTCATCTGTATGGTCCAAGCCAATCGCATGACCCAACTCATGTTCTGCCGTATGGACAAGGCGCTCATAGGAATAGCCATAGTTTGGATTGGACAAATAATAATGATTCAGACGCACCGTTACAGACAAGAATTGACCCGTCAAGAGATTGGTCTGACTTTCCGCCTCTCCTGCCACAGGAGTGTTTCCGTTGTTCATCTCAGTAGCCAAGATATCCGCCGTGCTGGACTCAGTCACAATTTCAAAGTTAAAAGCACCAGTTTGATTCCAATTCTGGATTGCTTCTACATAAGCCTCTTGAAAGCGTGAATCCATCTGAGGATCTAGATAAATACGAGCAGAGGCCTGTGGCCATCTTCCTTCAGAATGCTGGTGGCTATCTGTCTGGTTCAACTTAGGCAGTTGCCCTGTTCTTTCCCATTGGTCAATACTTTGTTGACCAATCTTGACTGACCGTTCTGCTTGCTTTAGTGCTCCTTGAAAATCCCCGTTTAGATACCAGAGAAGTCCGAAAGCAAGAACGCATAAGAGTACAACTGTCCAAACCAGGCGCCAAAACAAACGCCACACAAAAGAAAAGAAAGCCCCTATCAAACGAAAAAGCCAGCGCATATCCTTCCACCTTTCTAGCAAATAAAGACTATTTTACTAAAAGAAGCTGAAAGAAATCTAAATACTGACTTTTTTCATCTTAACGTCCTACTATTTTTTTGAGTAACTGGATAGCTTTGTATTTTAAAGGCGATGGATGATAACGGAAAGTACCTGCTTTGCGTACAATATAGCCATTAAAATTCTGTTTAAAACGTAAAACACCATCACTTCCATCAAAAATTCCTTGAATACCTAGGAAGTTGTATTTAGGTATTCCACGTTTTATGCTTTCCAACATAACATATTTTTGAAGCAGCGCAGGGGCATAGAATTTATTAAACTCAGTGTAGGAACCACTAAAGAGGTAAGTCGTTTCCTGAGGCATATAGACAAATAAACTCCCGGCTAAAACAATATCTTCTTCTCCATATTTTTCAATCAAGTCTCGCGCTTCTGCTTTTCGAACTTCAAACGTTTCAAATTGACTAGAATATTCTCTCAGTTGATTTTGTTTTTTCTCAGAATGAGGATTTTTACTCAAATCAAGTCGCAACTTGTCCAAGATTTCTTCTAGTTTACTTTGTTCACCTTGCAATTTGCTCATATAGTCCGAAAAATTTAAGCTTGCTATGAGAAACTCCGCTTGTTCTCCAAAAGCATCATAAAAGTGCTCATAATATTCTAAACTTTTATCACTATATTCTCTACGCTCAGAGGTTTCTTTTGTGATATTCTTAAAAATCGATAGTTCTTCACGTTTTAACTTTTTCATCCGAATACCAAAGGTTTCAGCCTTTTTCACCAAGGGTTTCCCCTTTTTGCTAAAACTTTTAAGCAAATTCTTTTCAGTTAATTCAGTCAAATCTTTATAGTATAACCAATCTGGTTCTCCACCTGGATACCCTGTCGTCAAACCACCAAATTGATAACCTAAATCAGTCAAACCTTGAATAATACTTTTTTTCTCAGCATCTATTGGATTACCTTGGCTATCAAAAGTTTGATAAGTTTCATAAGGTTTTACAAGCAACTCTAATACACCATTTTGCTTGGCATATTCTTTTAACTCCGCATAAAAAACTGGAAGAGTATCTTGTTGGGTATAAATCGGACCCGAATTGAGCTCCATATGCAGCCCCCCCAGCATGGGCAAGCTATAAACCAGAGCTGCAACTTGA
>OKVT01000293.1_pt1 | contig 14085 bp, 10 predicted proteins | sample 1606951 | NCBI WGS metagenome assembly OKVT01 (sample SAMN03281019, study PRJEB24777) | human gut metagenome | isolation source: fecal sample PR141 from 1 month old male Chinese infant, vaginal delivered... | place: Singapore | collected 2005-11-08
ACGCCTAAAAACAAAAAATACCAAGAAAACATAGGATTTTACAAACCTAAATTTCTTGGTATTTCTTATATTTTAAAGGGACTGCAACTAGAATGCGGTAAAACCGCATTCTGTTACAGCCCCTTTTCGTATCTATAGAGTTATGTCTTGAGAAGGTATTTTTATCAGATACATAAAAACGGTACTAAGACGATTCTCCGTACTACTAGGTAATATACCTAATAGCTAAAATCAAACTTAGTACCGTTATACATATCGCTCTATATAATAAATAACCTAATCAAAATCAAACGATCAAATTATAAAGTTGACGTTGTTTGCTCGATAGAAATAGTTACAGGTGCTGATAATTTAGCCTCTAACCAAGCTTTTATTCGTTCCAAATCTGCATCAGATATAGTAGACGTGGTATGGATAATCACCATATAGCGACTCGCTTTAGGCTGTTCTAGATTATCTATTAAAGGCATACCTTCCACTTTGCTTACAAACGGGAATAACGCCTTTGCTTCAGCTTCTGTCGTTTTCATAGTATTTATAGTTTCACTTACTAATTGATAAGTCGGCTGGTATAGATTACTCAAGTTTTTATATGTTCCAAGATTCTCTGAAGATTTATTCAAGTTCGTCTTATCCATAGTAGATTTTTGCTCATCTACGCTATTAACAAATCGTAATGTATAAGGTTGCAAGTACTCATCTTTCTGTAACTTGTTATCCAACTGGGCTTGCTCCTCTGAAGTCACAGGAGCTCCTATAACTACTATGTTTACTAGCTTATTCGTTTGATCCAATGAATAATCAATCACTTGTCGACGTCCCTCTTGATTAATATCATTCTTAATAAACTGCTCCATATGATTTGACTCAGAATACTTGATGGTCATATCATAGCCTGCATAAATACTTGGTGCAGCCATAATAAGACCAATCACGAGAAATATTAGCTGGTTACGACGATTAACCTCTTCTGCTTGTTTATGGCATGGCAAACTATATACACCCTTTAAAACAATAAAAGATGCAAAGAAGATGAAAAATGCATTTATAAAGAATAAATAGCTAGCCCCAAAGAAATAGTGCCAATTTCCATTAGCCAGTCCATATCCTGCCGTACATAGTGGTGGCATAAGTGCAGTCGCAATCGCAACACCTGGTATAACATTATCTAAGGTCTTACGCGTTTGCCCAATAATCCCAGCTAACCCACCAAATATAGCAATGAATACATCAAAAATATTCGGTTCTGTACGTGCTAATAGTTCAGATGTAGCCGTCTGAACGGGAGAAATATAAAAATATAAAGCAGATGCCAAAACAGCAATCGTAATCTGTAAGGACAATCTTAAAATACCGCTTTTCACAACTGTAAAATTAAGCGTAGCGAAGCCAAAACCAGTTGCTAAAATAGGTCCCATCAACGGCGATATAAGCATAGCACCAATAACAACTGCCGTACTATTCATATTCAACCCAATAGAGGCAATAAACATGGAGAGGATCAGGATAACCAAAGCAGGTCCCTTAATCTTAGCACCACCTATCAACCTTTTAGCGATAGTTGCATCATCAGCTCGCTCAAAATGTATATCAAAGTATTTATTTATTTTCATTCGTCCTCCTTATAATTTCATCAAATCTGCAAAGGTCCCTACGTTTACAAACATATACTGTGTCGTTTTCAACATTTGAACCATTAAGATAGCTCCTGTCCCTTCCCCCATCGACATGTGGGCTTGAATAGGAACCATGTCTTTTGTAATACCTACCTCAACTAAAACTAGCTCCGTACCTTTTTCTCGAGAGTTATGAGATGGCAATGCATAATCCTTAACACGATCATTCATATGTACCGCACAAGCTGCTGATACAGCTGTAATAAAGCCATCAATAACAAAAGGCTTTTCAAAATCTACACAAGCGAGCATAGCTCCAAGAATAGCAGCAATATCAAAGCCCCCTACATGGGCCACAATTTTACGAACTCGATCAGGCTCACTTTCAGAAACAATATTAGCCTTATGCTTATCTAATACAGCGCGCACAAAATCAATTTTACGCTTCATCAAATCTGGTTTATTCGGCCAAGAACCAGGGCCTACTGTTTCACTGGGATCAGCTCCAGTTAAGGCAGACAACACACAAGCAGAAGTCGTCGTATTACCAAGTCCCATTTCACCAAAGGAAAAAAGATTTATCCCTTGCTTTACATAATGTTCAACTCGTTCATAGCCAGCCTGAAAGGCACTATTAAATTCATCCTCAGTCATAGCAGGGTGGTTTAATATATTCTTTGTCCCCTTTGCGACCTTGCGATTCACTCCGATGCCATCATCTGAGGCAATTCCTACATCAACAACCTCATAAGGAATATTGTTAAAGTTACAAAACTGTGTAGCCGACGAACGACCCAAGAGCATATTACGCGACTGCTTTTGCGTTACCTCATAGTTATAGCCTACATAACCTTCCATATTGCACCCATTATCGGCCGAAAATATGATATGCTGTGGTCGGATTTCACCACTAATCTCGCCCCAAGCTGTGCAAATCTTGCGAAAATATATCTCCCATAAACCAAGGCCACCAGGTATTAGACACTTAGATTGGAGGAATTTATTCAATTCTTTATCAAATGAAGTTATTTCGTTATCTTTCATTTTATATAGTATTACCTTAACGATATAAATCTAGGAAATTTTTCAATACCCTACCTGTTAATCCCCATATCGTATATGTCTTATAGGGATAAAAATATACGGAATAATTTTGACGAATTTTCCAATCAATCTGATATCCTTCCAGAAGGTCAAATGGAAAATCTCGCAATGGCTTTGTGCCAATATCTAAATGCCCCACAGTAGGTTCCATTTTGAGCAAATACGATAATGGTACTGTAAAGATTTCTCCTACCTCAGCATTATTAGGATTAAACTCTGATGTATGTAATCGAACTACTACGGCATGTAGTTTAACACCAATGGCCGACACTAAACAATCTAAAGGACCTAATAACTCAATCTGTTCAATAGCTATACCAAGTTCTTCCGAGCACTCTCTAATAGCCGCATCAGCACCGGTCTTATCGGTGCTTTCACAGTGCCCACCGGGAAAACTAATTTCGCCAGGTTGTCTACGTAGTTGGTGGCTACGCACAGTGAATACAATATGATCTTCACCATCAACTTCTAATAAGGGTACTGCTACAGCAGCAGTAATAACATCAATATCTGTAGTTACTTGTGGTTCACGGTTACTTAAAAATTTCATTAGTTCTCGGTCCATAGCAATCCTCCTTTTCTTAATTATACCAACTATCGTTTTCAATATAATAGTATTAATCACATAAATCTAAAACTTTACTACATAGGAAAATCAAAAATAGGTTACCTCCGGTTTAGGAGATAACCTATCAAAATATATTATGATATTTCGTAGTACAACTTAAGCACCTTGGAATTGAGGCATATCATCGCCACTAGAATCATCTAATGTACCTTGTAAATCATGGTCAACCATTGCACAAACAGATGCATCAGACCATACGTTTTCAGCAGTTTCAATCATGTCGATAATCGTATAGATTGGTAAGATAATACCAAGCAAGCCTATTGGAGCACCAATGGAACTCATCAAGGACAATGTTAAGAAATAACAACCCATTGGAACCCCGGCATTACCGATAGCTGCAAGAACTGCAATAAACAGCCAAGCTACCATAGTACCAATCGTTAATTCCATACCTGCATTTTGCATTACAAATAAAGATGTTACAAGAATGAAAGCAGCGCAACCATTCATGTTGATGGTTGTACAAATTGGCAATACGAAACGTGCCACTGCAGGATGAGCTTTCAAATTATCCTCAGCAGATGCCAATGTTACAGGCAATGTAGCTGCAGAAGATTTAGTAAACAACGCAACGGCTACAGCCGGAGACATTTTACGGAATACGTCTACTGGGTTTAAACCACGGAATAACAAGAACAATGGAATTACGATAAAGAATTGAATCAAGTTACCACCAATAACTACAGCCGTGTATTTACCTAAGGCACCAACGATTACACCCGCTTCGATTTGAGCAGATAATTGACCTGCGAAAGCGAGGATACCGATTGGCAATACATAAAGTAACGCTTTGATCAATGTGAACAGTAATTCTTGTAGTCCGAATAATACCTTCAACACTGCTTCGCGATTCTCTGTACGTGGCATGAAAGCAAAGGCTAAACCAACGGAAGCAGAAATGAACATAACGGACAATACGTTACCTTCTAAATACGGTTTCAAGATATTGTTAGGAATAACGGATAAGAAATGGTCATAATATGTTACGTGACCTAATTTTTCAGGTACTTGCGCTGCACCGGCACCGATTACATCAAGTGGTAAGTTACCTGGCGCAATCCAAAGGAATAAACCAAGACCAACAGCGGCTGCACAAATTGTTGTTAACAATGTATAGGTGACAGCATGACCAAAGATACGGCCTGTATCCTTCTTAGCACCTAACATGGACAATGTGGTAATAACCGCTAGTGATACAGTAGGTATTGCAATAAACTGGAATAAATGCGTAAATACTGCAGCAATAAAATTAAATAAATCATTAAGAACTGGAATATGTTGCCATCCTAAGATAGCGCCGATGATGAGCGCACCCATCCATAATATAAATTGACGTAATTTACCTTGACCACGACTTTTCAAGGTAATCTCTTGCGCTAAGGCATCAACATTTTTGTTATTTTGATCTGCCATAAAAACACCTCTCAACTAACTAAACTACTAGAGACCAAAAAAGAAACCCCAGCCCTAGGGGCTGGGATAATTAATCACATCCGAGTCTCTTCACAAAACCCATTATAAAAATATGTTTTAGAATTGTCAATTACAATACTTGAATATATTTTAATATGTTCAAGTATTGTTCCAAATTATATATATACTCTGGCAAAATCTAATGCCAAACATCTATATCCATAGTAACCATCCGAGTTCGCTCTGGATTAAACATAAAGTAAATCACTCTTGGCTGGTCATGATCAAAGTTATGGTAAACAACATATACTACGTATTTCTCAGCCGATATCCTAGTACTATAATAATAATCTTCATTAGAATCATCACCGACACTCTGGCTGCCATCAATTAACCAGGGAAATAATTTCCAGTTTTGTCGTTGAATAGTGATAATCTCATAATAATTGTTTATGTCACTAACCAATACTTTTTTATCTTTTGGATATGTAAACGAATTAAGTGCTTCAACTGTAGTATCCTTGTCCCTGCCATTTATAAACGAATACCAAGCATTAGATTTAACAGTTTCCTCATACCTTGAAATCGTAGATTCATCACTATCTAATACCAAGCAACTATAACTCCCACCCAATCCAATTACCTCAGCAGAAGAAACCACTTTCAAACTCTCTGGTAAAGACTTAGGTGCTTGTAATGGAGACGGAATATACCCCGCCTTAGATGAGGGCCAAGTAGAGTGCCACCGTTGTATATCATAATGGGATATTCCTACAGCAGAAAACACTAAGGTAACAGCTAATGTAGGAAGCATACATAGAAAAAAGATTACATAAAAATATGTTAAAAATCTTTTTCGTATAGCGTTCTCACTATCGATTATTCCACATTTCTCAAACAACAGTACAATCGTAGCTACTAACAAAATCAGATAGTATAATCCAGAATATGATATCTCATCCGAGAACCAAAAAGTTAATATCCAAAGAGTTATAAAGAACCATATACTCTTTCTATAAGGATCAGAAAAAAACACTTCCTTCAAGTAAACTAAACACTGTTGCATTTACTCTCTCCACAACAATACCTACTCAAATTACTTAGATTGATAAAACACAGCTCGTGTCCCATCATTACTAATCAAAAGTTCCACAAAATGAGGTCTTTTAGTATTCCCATCGTCTACAAAGACATATAGTCTATGATTTTTAGTAGAATTATAGGTATCGTTCACCACTCTTTTCGTTTCTTTTCGAGGTGCAAACCGTAACCACTCTATGAAACTCCGTTTTGGTAAATTTAGAGGTTCCTCCTCGATGCTCTCTATAATGTTATAGCTATTGGGATGAGATATAAAACGCTTTTTCTCCCCAGTGTCTAAATCACGCAATACACCATCCGCATCAATTTCCGCTGTATAAGCAGCATGTTGTTTTGCAATTGCCTCATATTGAGCAATTACTTTAGGGTCTCCCTCTAAAACTACATAACGATAAGGATACGCAGTAGCCCAAGCAACATCTGTTCGTACCATAGATACCTTATCAATACCTTCCGAAAGCTGCTCAGAAGATTTAAGCCCTTCTGGTAATTCGCTATTATTAGGCCATCCCCGTTTCCAATCAGTGGTACTGTACTTAAAATCCTCAAACTGATCAACGCTTGTATTAATATCGTACATAACCCAATCAGCTACGAGCCAAGATATGCTAAGGGTTATAACAATAAATAAACCACAAGATAATCGGCTATGTGTTTTTTCAGATATGGACTGTTTCTTAAAGCGCCTATATTGTAAAAATACACTCAACAATATGGCTATACTAAAAACAATATATGTAATAGGCGCTATATTAAATAGCACTACCACAATTGCAAACAACACGCATAGCATAACCGTTAATAGGCCATAAAATCCTTGGAACAAAACTCTCTCCTATTATGACAACACTTAGAACATTTTCTTATACAACACTTCTATATCTTTACGGCTCACTTCAGCCACTGTATTCGCAATATTTCCTGTAGCTACAATGTATACATTATCAACGAGCCAAGGAATGTCTTTTTTCGTAAAGCCCAGTTCTGTAAGGTTTGTGGTAAGGTCTAAGTCATGAACAATTGAACGTAATGCTTCACCTAGTTCAGAACCATCACCGTGGTTGAAGATACGAGCCAACGCACCGAATTTATCAGGATTAGCACTCCACGTGTATTCCACTACAACGGGTTCGATAACGGCAAGGCCTACGCCGTGCGTAATGTCTTTAAGACCACTGGCAGGGTGTTCCATACCATGGGCCAAGGTTACACCTGCCGTATTGATTACCATACCGCCAATGGTGCTGGCAAGGGTTACAGATTCCCAAGCTTTTGTGAGTTGTTTTTCGTTGAGCACTATAGGTTTGCCGTTCGCAACGGCTTTCACATGTTTATATAAAGGTACAAGGTATTGCGCTAATAATGTTACTGCACAATACGATAGTGCATCAGTAAAAGGTTGTGCGGTCTTCGCGGTATAGGCCTCAACATTATGGCATAGTGCATCAAATCCAACAGATGCCAATACATGAGATGGCATAGTGCCCATTACCGCAGGATCTACGATGGAAACCTTAGGCACAATAGCATTACAACGCAAAGATTTTTTATCCCCTGTTTCAGGATTGGTAAGAACTCCAAAACCATTACCTTCAGATCCTGTGCCACAGGTCGTAGGAATTACGATAAGAGGTAACGCGTTATCACTTGTTTTACGATTAAAGATATAGTCGTTAATATCGCCATCATTCACGGCCATAAAGGCAATTCCCTTGGCGCAGTCCATAATAGAGCCACCACCAATAGCAACAATTGCTTCGCAGCCATTAGCCTTTGCTAACTCGGACCCTTTTATAGCCGTTGTAGTCAATGGATTCGCATCTACCTCATCAAATAAGACATGATTAATTTGGGCATTATCAAGTTTTGTTACCACCCGATCATATAAACCAGACTTCTTAGCACTAGTTCGGCCCGTTACAATAAGGACTTTTTTTCCATATGGTTTAACAAAGTCCGCAACACTATCTACTTTATTCCAACCGAACTGAATATTTACAGGTAAAAAATAAGAGAATTCCATGTGACAACCTCGTTTCTCTGAAAACTACTTCTTAGTATTATTGTAATGTATATTTAAGGGCATGTAAAACCTCATAGGACTTTCACCAGAAAACAGGTATACTAATAATAAGAGGGGATATTTATATTTATAGAGGGAGAGACATCTATGAAATTTGCCATTAAACATTTATGGTCATCGCTGCGGGACCTAGCAACGCAGTCACCTATATTGCTGGCATTGATTGCCGTATTTTCATGTACACCATTGTATATTGAACAAGATTGGTTTGCCGAAATCGATATTAAGCTATACTCACTGTATTTCTTTATCGTTATATTACAAAGCTATATAACAAGAATCCGAAAGTTTTCCATTTTATATACCTTAGTAAGTATCGGAATCAGCGTTGGCCTCTATATGATTCACGAAAGCTACGGCTATGTGCGGGGTATTGAACTGGCTACGGAAAATATATCGTACCTATGGCTGTACTCCATGATTGCCTTGTATTTCACATCGCCTGGTGAACACTACATCGGTGAAATCATTAACCGCATCAAACGGATTGGCATCACCCTTGTTACGTCTACGCTATATAACATTGTTATCATCATGAGTTTATGGTTCTTCTTCATCATCGTGGACCAACCATTCAACTTTGAAGAAACCATTTTTAAGGTACTCGCATCCATTAATATATTCATTTGTCTATCTATGGTATGTTCTTACAAAGAAGATCCCGCAGGTCCTCCAGCACCAAACTCATTTTTTACTGTTGTATTCGGCATCATCTTGCCAAAGGCGTCCATTGTTACAGGCATTCTAGCTAACATCTATTTAGTCTTGATCCTGTTAGGACTTCGAGAGGATACGCGTTTCTTCTACACCTATTATCCGTATGTAGCCATTTTCTACCTATTCTACTTGGCTAGCTTTAGATCTAGTGAAAGTAGCAGAACTCAGCAAATCCTGTGCTTCTTGTTCATTACGTTAACTACATTGTGCTTAGCCCTAATCGGTAAGCGTGTAATTAATGAACCAATTCTTTGGCTCAATACAATTTACGTGAGTGCATTCAATCTAATCTTCTTAGTACACAATATTTATTCTCTTGTGAAAGGTTTAAAACCTTCTGTACACACAACAGTTATGGCTCTAGCCTTAGGTGCTGTTCTCTTGACACCATTCATAGGCTATACAACGTATCGTGAATTTGTGACCTATACTAAAGTTGATGGAGAATGGCATGCAGACCTACCAATAGCTGCTACCTTTGACCCTAACTTCACGGACTATGGCACACCATATGTCCCTGTAGACGATTTAAAACTGCCAGATACAAATCCAATAAACGGCAGACGCATCGAGTATATTAATTTTGATGCTATAACTGCACCAAAGGTTATTTCTATTGCAGGCTACGATAAATACATTGAAAATATCGAATTAATAGTCTACGAAAAAGATCTTAAGGAATACCAAGTAGAATCTGCCAACTTCGACTCTATCTCCTTCAAGTTCCTCAACAACGGCCTTGATTTAGAGGTATCTCTACCAAATGGTGTGACAGAGGTGCATCATATTTATGATAAGTTCCTTACAGTCGACAAAACAGCTGTCGATCCTGTCATTATAGAAGGCAATGGATATAAGCTATTGATTACGTCGTACTTCATAAACCAATTCGATACGCGTAAACTTAAATTTAATGTACTTTATAATTAAGCATATAATACAATATAGTAATAATTACAACATCATATATAATATGACAAAAGCAGTACCCCACAGGGGTACTGCTTTTATTCATCGCTCTAACTTGGCTAGAATATCTTGGGCAAAGTCTTGGGCCGCTTTAAAATCGTCTTCATTTGGGTGTACTGCCGCTTGTTTATGACGTGCATCGCGATCAGCAGATTGACCGTGGCTATGCCCTTTCGGGAACATCTTGTACATCATTTCGATAACCTTAGGATCTACCTTACCTTGGCAAATGAAGGTTCCTACAGGCTCTACGCCATCGGGTAAACAATTTGCTGCATTGATTAAGCTCTCCTTCGCATGTGCCATTTGCGGTGGTACGCCTGCTGTTGCAAACAGAGCAATATGAGGATTATGTAATGTGCCTAGTACATCACGGGCCTCCTTATTAGCTGTCCCTTTATCCACCCAAAATCCTGCAAATACAAGATCATAGGATGACACATCGGGTGGTAACGCTTTCATAGATACGCAAAGTGTATCTGCTGGCAATACGCTAGTAATAGCCTCTGCCACTTGTTTAGTATTTCCCGTAAGGGATGAATATATAACGATAGATTTCATAGCTAACCTCCTATTGTAAAGTTATATTTATTATAAATCACATAGTATCTATCTATAATAAAATTAATCACAAACTACATTGATAAATTCAAAAAAGTCAATATTGAATATATAGATTTTTTTCGCTATAATCATAACATAATGTATTTAGCAAACAAGAAAACTACCATATATAGTAGTTTTCTTGTTTTTCTGATTAGATTTAGCTTAAAGAATTTTTATATTCTTCACGCTAATCTTATATATCATTTTCAGATAAATTTATGATGTAAGGGGAACCATAATGGAGATTATGATCAAGAAGCGGGATGGCCATTTCGAGCCGTTGTCTGTTGAAAAAACGAAACGTATGATTGCCTTCGCTTGTTTGGGGTTAGATTCTTGTGATCCACTAGAATTAGAAATGGATGCGAAGTTACAATTCGTTGATGGTATGACAACTAAAGAGATTCAAAAAACTTTAGTACAAACAGCTATCGAAAAGGTTATCTCTAAAAAAGACGATGGCTTCGGCAACCAGGTTAATAAAATGAACCAAGATTGGCAGTTTGTAGCAGCTCGTCTATTCTTGTTCGACCTCTATAAAGAAGCAGCTATCACTCGTCGCTATAAAGCGTTCGGCTATGGCAACTTCCCAAATCTTGTACACATGCTTGTAGAAGAGAAAAAATACGCTGACTTCTTCGCTACTGAATATACAGCTGATGAATTGCAAGAGTTAGGCGATTACATTAAACCTAAACGAGACTATCTCTTCAACTACGAAGGTCTTAAATTATTAGCTGACCGTTACTTGGTAAAAGGCTTTAATAAAGAAATCTTTGAATTGCCACAAGAACGCTTTATGGCTATAGCAATGCACTTGGCATTAGTAGAAGGCAAAAACAAAGTAGAATACGCCAAAAAATTCTACGATTTGATGAGCCAGTTAAAAATGACAACAGCTACACCTACATTGGCAAATGCAGGTACACCATTCCATCAGTTATCCTCTTGCTTTATCTCTGGTGTAGATGATAACTTATGGTCCATTTACGACGTAAACAGCAAGTTCTCCCGCGTATCTAAACACGGTGGTGCTCTTGGTATCTACCTTGGTAAAGTTCGTGCATTGAACTCCGATATCCGCGGTTTCAAAAACTCCTCTGGTGGTGTTATCCCTTGGATTCGCTTGTACAATGATACAGCTGTTGCAGTTGACCAATTGGGTAAACGTAAAGGCGGCGCTACAGTAACACTCGATATTTGGCACAAAGACTTCTACGAATTCGTAGAGCTTCGTACAAACAATGGTGACGACCGTCGTAAAGCACACGATATCTTCCCTGCTATCTCTGTTCCAAACATCTTCATGGAACGCATGATCGGCCGTGAAAACTTCACCCTCTTTGACCCTCATGAAATCTTGGCTGTAAAAGGCTATGCTCTAGAGGACTTCTACGACACAGACGATAACAAAGAGTTCACAAAACGTTACCTTGAATGTGAACAAGATTCGAACTTACACGGCATCGAAGTGCCAGCACTAGACATGATGAAAAAAATCATGCGCTCTGCTGTTGAAACTGGTACACCATTCATCTTCTTCCGCGACACTGTAAACGCTGCCAACCCTAACAAACATGCCGGTATGATTTACGCGTCCAACTTGTGCCACGAAATCGCACAAAACGTTGGCTTCACAAACCTTGCTGAAGAAATCATCAACGAAGACGGCACCATCACTACGAAAACAAATACAGGCGATATGGTTACATGTAACTTGAACTCCATTAGCCTTGGCCGTATTACTGACGAAGAGTTAGAAGAAAACATTGCCCTTCAAATTCGTATGCTAGACAACGTTATTTCCATCAACCAAGCACCAGTACCAGAATCTCGCATGACTTCTGATAAATACCGTGCTATTGGTCTTGGTACTTCTGGGTACCACCACTACCTTGTAAACCACGATATCCAATGGGAATCTGATGAACATATCGAAGCAGCGGACAAATTGTTCGAAAACATCGCGTACTATGCTATCAAAGCTTCCATGGAATTAGCGAAAGAAAAAGGTGCATACCCTGCATTCAAAGGTTCCGAATGGGAAACTGGTGAATACTTCACACGTCGTGGCTACACATCCGATCGTTGGAAACAATTGGCTGCAGACGTTACTAAATACGGCATCCGCAATGGTTATTTGATGGCCGTAGCTCCTACAGGTTCTACTTCCAACATTGCGAATACAACGGCTGGTATCGACCCTATCTTCAAAAAATTCTTCATCGAAGAGAAGAAAGGTTCTTTCACTCCAAAAACTGCACCAGATTTGAACGATAAAACTTTCTGGCTCTACAAAGAGGCGCATACAATCGACCAACAATGGTCCATCAAAGCTTGTGGCGTACGTCAACGTCATATTGACCAAGCACAATCTTTCAACTTGTATATCACACCTCAAATGAAAGCAAAAGAAATTCTAGACCTTTACGTTGAGGCATACAAACAAGGGATTAAAACAATCTACTACATCCGTAACCAATCCCTTGAAATGGATGAGTGCACTAGCTGCTCTTCATAGAAACAGAGTAATCTTCACAGATAATATAAAGGAGTCCACTATGGATAAAAAACTAATTTTCAACGAACACGGTGAACGTGGCACGCAATCTATGATTGGTGGCAACACCACAAACCTTCGCGAATGGAACCGTATCAAGTACGACTGGGCGAACCAAATGTACCGCACAATGCTCAACAACTTCTGGATTCCTGAAGAGATTTCCTTGAACGAAGACGTTAAGCAATTCCCATACTTAACAGATTACGAACGCCGTGCATTCGACAAAATTATTGCATTCTTGAACTTCCTTGATTCTATTCAATCTGAAAACTTGCCTAACTTGAGCCGTTATATTACAGCATCTGAAGTGGCATCTTTATTGAATATCCAAGCATTCCAAGAAGAAATTCACGCTCAAAGTTATTCCTACATTTTGGACACTGTAACAAATCCTATTACACGTGACAAAATTTATGATGAATGGCGTACAGATAAAACATTACTTGAACGTAATCGATTCATCGCCGATGCATACCAACGTTTCAGTGATGATCCTAGCGAAGCAAACCTTATCCACACAATTATTGCCAACTATATCTTAGAAGGTATTTACTTCTACTCTGGTTTTAGCTTCTTCTACACATTGGCACGCCAAGGTAAAATGACAGCTACATCCACTATTTTCAAATACATCAACCGCGACGAAGTAACTCATCTTGTATTGTTCCAAAACATCATCCGCGAGTTACGTCGTGAACGCCCTGACTTGTTCACGCCTGAACTGGAAGCGAAAATCACTGACATGATTCGCCAAGGTGCAGAAAACGAAATCGCTTGGGGTCAATACATCACTGATGATAAAATCCTCGGCCTTAACAACGTTCTTATTGAACGCTACATCAAATACCTTGCCAATATCCGCTTAGAAGCAATCGGCTTGCCTCATCTATACCCTGAGATCAAGGACAATCCTATGGAATGGATCGAAAGCTTCTCCAACTTGAATAGCACAAAAACTGACTTCTTCGAAGCAAAAGTTACAAACTATACAAAAGCAGCGGCATTTGATTTCGATGACTTAGAATAATAACGTAAAAATACCCTATCCATAAATTTGGATAGGGTATTTTTTATGCTAAAGTCTATTTTTAGTAGCAAAAATAATGGTTATAGGACAAAAATAAAGATGGTAGAATACTATCATAAGATTCTACCATCTAAAAGTTAATTAATCATCATTCTTACTATGGCGTGCTTTATATAAAAAAGCTGCTGCAATTCTCTTTTTACCAGAACCATTATTCATTTCATCTAATAATTCTTCATCTGAATAATTACTTAG
>OKVT01000306.1_pt1 | contig 13256 bp, 10 predicted proteins | sample 1606951 | NCBI WGS metagenome assembly OKVT01 (sample SAMN03281019, study PRJEB24777) | human gut metagenome | isolation source: fecal sample PR141 from 1 month old male Chinese infant, vaginal delivered... | place: Singapore | collected 2005-11-08
TGATGCTAAAAAAGCTGACGCTAAAAAAGATGACGCTAAAGCTCCAGCAGCAGCTGCAGGTCAAAAAGCACTTCCAAAAACAAGCGCTGTTAAATAATTTAATTATTAATTAGCTCATAAAAATGTCACTGGGTCCTTGGGCTCAGTGATATTTTTTAGAAAAAATTATTTGTAGGAGAGAATAATTTTATGAAACGTTCTGAGAAAAAAGCTTCTTCTGGTGGAAAAATTGTTGGGATTTTGGTAGCTCTTTTAGCAGTTGTTGTTGTGGTTGCTGGATTTTTATTCTTTAATCCATTTGGTGGGAAGGCTTCTAATACAGCTAAGAAAACAAATGGTTCTTCAACCAGTGCTTCATCGCAGACTGTGAAGTATGAACCAAGTCAAGAAGAAAAAGATTATCTAAAAAATCGGTTTGCCCAGTTGACAGCTGTGAACCCTGAAGCGATTGCTTACATATACGCTCCTGGTACTCAGTTAGATGAGCCAGTGGTGCAAACGGGTGATAACGCTACCTATTTGGATAAGACCTTTGATGGTGGCTACCAACCATATTTGGGAACAGTCTTCATGGATACGGATAATAAGAAGAATTTTAGTGACCGTTTGACGTGGCTATTTGGTCATGCTCGTGGTAGTAAGGTTGGCGATCACCGGATGTTTAACGATGTGAATTTTTATGACAAACAAGAATTCTTTGACCAACATCCCTATGTTGTCGTTGAAACACCTGAGCGTAAGTACTATTATGAAGCAATGTGCTTGGTGATTGTCCCTGAAACAACTGCTTTCTATCGTACGAGCTTTAAGGATGATGAGGACTTTACAACACAGTTGAAGAAGGTTTATGAGGATGGTCAAACCAAGAATCCTAATATCAAGATCAAAGCGACGGATAAATACTTGGTATTGTCTACTTGTCGTGAAGAGGATGAAACGATTCGTTCTAACCTCTACCTCCGTCAAATTCCTGATTCAGAAATGAAGGATTTTGTTGCGAAACATGCAGATCAATTGAAGTATGTTGCTACACGTGGTCAACAATAAACAATAAAGGCTTAGCAGTGCTAGGCCTTTTTGTTATATGTGAGTAGTTTGGGCAAGTTGTTGGATTTCTTGGTGAGTTAACCCAGTGTATTTGGCGATGAAGGGAATATCCAGTTTGTCTTTTAACATAGCCTTTGCCATCTCCGTTTTAGATTTTTGAATTCCTTGTTTAATTCCCAATTGTTGCCCGTCGTAAGTGGCTTGAGCAATGGCACCTTCGTAGAGGTCGCGGTTTCTACGTTCTTGATCAAACATTCTTTTTTCCTCCTTTGTCCATTGGGTTTGGTCTAGTAATTCTTCTGCTTCTTTGATCACGGGATCCATCTCGATATCAAAGGGTTTGTTTGAGAAAAATTCAAACCATTTTTGTAAGTGGTATTCTGTAATCCTATCTTTATTATACTTGTTCAGTTCTAGGAATGCAAACTTCATTGGTGGGCGCTGAGAACTTCCGTGAAAATCTGAATAGACGGGAGTCAAGGTCTCCTCATCATAAAGGGAGAGGGTATGAAAGGCGCGATCATCATCAAAGTGTTCTTTTTCAAGAATCGCGATACAGTACACAGGATCCATCTTGGAGTAGAGGGTGTGGGTCTTATTTTGATCGGTTTTTAAACGTTTTAAGTTATCAGTAATTTGATTGGCTAAATAGGCAAGCATCCGATTGAAAAATGAACGTTGTTTAGTGACTTGGACTTCAATGATCACTTGGGTACCGTCTTCAAGTTTGGCGCAAACATCTACGGCTGTATAGAAATTTGGGTGGTCATATTCGGCTAATTGAATCTGGGTTCCATCGAGTATTTCAACAGAAACAACGGGAATATTAAGGACGCTTCGGATGAAATCGGCTGTTAGGTGTTGTTTGTGGAAGATCTTTTTGGCAATTAAGTCCATGGTCGGGGATAGATCTGGGTGTCTGAGTTGGTTGGGCATACGTATTCTCCTTTAGTAGTTCTCACTTATATAATTCGTAAAACTTGACCCTATTGCGTGGGAAAATATGAAGTGGGGGCTTTTTGTTTACCTGTTCTTTTGCGATGGGGTTCTATTTATAGTATAATGAATATAATTGTTTTTGGAGGTGGATTATGGATTTAACGAAACGGTTTAATAAAAATCTCAATCGAATTGAAGTTTCTTTGATTCGTCAGTTTGACCAATCGATTTCTTCGATTCCTGGGGTCTTGCGTTTGACGTTGGGGGAACCGGATTTTACGACTCCAGAACATGTCAAAGAGGCGGGGAAAGCTGCGATTGATGCGAATTTTAGTCATTACACTGGGATGAGTGGTTTACTGGCTTTGCGTGAGGCTGCGAGTCAATTTGTGGCTGATAAATATGGTCTTCACTATCGTCCGGAGGATGAGATTTTGGTCACGATTGGTGCGACGGAAGCCTTATCCGCAACCTTAACGGCGATCTTGGAACCTGGAGATGTGGTACTTCTTCCTGCACCGGCTTATCCGGGTTATGAGCCTATTGTGAATCTGGTTGGGGCGGATGTTGTTGAAATTGATACGACGGCGGATCAATTTATTTTGACACCTGAAAAGTTGGAAAAAGCTATTGTGGAGCAAGGAGACAAGCTGAAGGCAGTTGTTCTCAATTATCCAGCAAATCCGACAGGGGTCACCTATTCGCGGGAGCAGATGGCGGAATTGGCTGAGGTCTTGAAAAAATATGAAGTGTTTGTTGTCTGTGATGAAGTGTATTCCGAGTTGACTTATACAGGAAAAGCGCATGTTTCTATGGCAGAATTTATTCCTGAGCAAACCATTGCCATCAATGGCTTGTCCAAATCTCATGCGATGACGGGTTGGCGGCTTGGCTTTATCTTTGCGCCTGCTGTATTAACAGCGCAATTGATCAAGAGCCATCAGTATTTGGTTACTGCTGCTGGGACCATGAACCAGTATGCTGCGATTGAGGCCTTGACTGCCGGTCGGGATGATGCGGAACCGATGAAGAAGGAATATGTGAAACGTCGGGATTATATTATTGAAAAGATGTCTGCTATTGGGTTTGAGATAATTAAGCCAGATGGAGCCTTCTATATTTTTGCTAAAATTCCAGTTGGTTACAACCAAGATTCCTTTGCTTTCTTGCAAGATTTTGCGCGTGAAAAAGCGGTTGCTTTCATTCCGGGGTCTGCTTTTGGTCAATACGGCGAAGGCTATGTGCGCTTGTCGTATGCAGCCAGTATGGAAGTAATCAAGGAAGCTATGAAACGCTTGAAGGAGTATATGGAAGAACATGCTGGAGTCAATTGAGACCCGGGGCATTGTGCTCTATAATCGGGAATTTCGTGAGGATGATAAATTGGTTAAGATCTTCACGGAGAAATCAGGTAAGCGGATGTTTTTTGTAAAACATGCTGGAAAATCACGGTTAAATCCCATGTTGCAGCCCTTGGTTACGGCAGATATGTTGCTGAAAATCAATGATGATGGGCTGAGTTATATCGATGATGTTCAAGATGTGCAGGTCTATAAAAAAATCAATGCAGATCTTTTTGCCCTTTCTTATGCGACCTATGTTTTGGCGCTTGCAGATGCCAGTATTCAGGATAATCAGGTGGATCCGGCCTTGTTTGCTTTTTTGGAGAAGACTTTGTCTTTGATGGAAGAGGGCTTGGATTATGAGGTTTTGACCAATATTTTTGAGATTCAGATTCTTTCGCGGTTTGGGGTTGTCTTGAACTTGCATGAATGTTGTTTCTGCCATCGGGTTGGTCTTCCTTTTGATTATTCCTTCCGGTATAGCGGAGTGCTTTGCCCAGACCATTATGATCAGGATGAGAGACGTGCTCACTGGCATCCAAATGTTCTCTATTTATTGGATCAGTTCCAAGCCGTACGATTCAGTGAGTTAGAGACAATTTCCCTACAAGCAGATATGAAAGTAGCTCTACGTCAGGCGATGGATCAGTTGTATGAGGAGTATGTAGGGATCCATTTAAAAGCTAAAAAGTTTATCGACTCCTTGAGTGATTGGGGAGCGATTATGAAAGATTCATCTGGAGGTGAAATATGAAAAAAATTGCAGTAGATGCAATGGGGGGCGACAATGCACCTCAAGCCTTGGTAGAAGGCGTGAATCAAGCCATTCGTGATTTTAATGATATCGAAATTGTCTTGTATGGCGATGAAGCAAAAATTAAGAACTATTTGACAGCGACGGAACGTGTGTCCATTGTGCACACAGAAGAAAAAATCGATTCAGATGATGAGCCAACGCGTGCCATTCGTCGGAAGAAGCAGGCTTCGATGGTCTTGGCAGCTAAAGATGTGAAGACTGGGGATGTGGATGCCATGCTATCTGCGGGAAATACAGGTGCCTTGTTGGCAGCTGGTTTCTTTATCGTTGGCCGCATCAAAGGGGTGGAACGCCCTGGCTTGATGTCCACACTTCCGACGGTTGATGGTCGCGGGTATGACATGCTGGACTTAGGTGCCAATGCGGAAAATACATCGGAGCACTTGCATCAGTATGCTGTGATGGGATCTTACTATGCGGAAAATGTGCGTGGAATTCAAAAACCGCGCGTGGGTCTATTGAACAATGGGACAGAGGCAAGCAAGGGAGATCCTTTGCGCAAGGAAACCTATCAATTGCTGTCTGAGGATGAGTCCATTCATTTTATTGGAAACGTAGAAGCGCGTGACTTGATGGATGGCGTTGCTGATGTTGTTGTGGCGGATGGTTTCACGGGAAACGCTGTCTTGAAAACCATGGAAGGGACAGCTTTTGGCATCTTGAAGCAATTGAAGCAAGCGATCGCCACTGGAAATTGGAAGGCGAAACTAGGAGCTTTCTTGCTCAAGGACCGTTTGAAATCATTGAAGCAAACCTTGGATTTCTCAGATGTTGGAGGAGCAGTCTTGTTTGGCCTTCAAGCACCTGTTGTCAAAACGCATGGTTCAAGTGATGCGAAAGCGGTCTATAGCACCATTCGTCAGATTCGAACCATGTTAGAGACGGATGTTGTTGGAAAATCAGTGAAGGAATTATCAAAGGAGGAGTAATGTATGAGTTCAAAAAAAGACATTTTAGCTACGATTGAAGCTTATCTCAAAGACCGTAAAGGGGCGGATTTCCAAGTATCTTTGGAGTTGGATTTGCGCAAGGATTTACAGGCAGACTCCGTTGAATTGATGGAATTTATCATCGAGTTGGAAGATGAATACCAATTGGAAATCCCAGATAAGGTGATTGATGAATTCAACACGGTTGGGGATGTTGTAGACTATATTGAAAAACGAACTGCTGGTCACTAATGAAAAATGGATCGTTCAGAGATTATTCTGGATGGTCTTTTTTTCTGTCCTTTTCATTCGGATTCTGCCTATATTGTACGGAAATTTATTGAAAATGCACTTTGTGTATGATAGAATGTAAGTGATAAAATACGAAAGGCGAACAAAGTCATGAGCAATCAACTGATTTATACTGGAAAAGCTAAGGATATCTATACTACTGAGGACGAACATGTGATTAAGTCGGTCTATAAGGACCAAGCCACTATGCTAAATGGGGCTCGTAAAGAGACCATTAAGGGGAAAGGTGTGCTGAATAATCAGATTTCGTCTCTTATTTTTGAAAAATTGAACGCTGCCGGTGTGGCAACACACTTTATCAAACGTATTTCTGACACCGAACAACTCAATAAAAAGGTGAAAATTATTCCTTTGGAGGTTGTGCTTCGGAACGTGACGGCGGGTTCTTTCTCTAAGCGTTTTGGCGTTGAAGAAGGGTTGGAATTGGAAACTCCAATTGTTGAATTCTACTATAAAAACGATGAGTTGGATGATCCGTTTATCAACGACGAGCACGTGAAATTCTTGGGTGTTGCAAATGATGAACAAATTGCTTATATCAAGGCAGAAACACGTCGTATCAATGAGTTGTTGAAAGCTTGGTTTGCACAAATTGGTCTTCGTTTGATTGACTTCAAATTGGAATTTGGTTTTGATAAGGATGGTAAGATTATCTTGGCGGATGAATTCTCACCAGATAACTGTCGCCTTTGGGATGCGGAAGGACACCACATGGACAAGGATGTTTTCCGTAGAGACTTGGGTAGTCTGACAGATGTGTATGAAGTTGTATTGGAAAAATTACAAGGCTTGAAGTAAGTTGTTTGCAACGGAAAACCTTCGTCTTCAATAACCTATTTGAATAGAATTAAAGGAAATAAAATGGATAAACGTATTTTCGTTGAGAAAAAAGCTGATTTTCGTGTGAAATCTCACTCTTTAGTAAAGGAATTACAGCATAATCTTCAGTTGAAAACTTTGAAGGATCTTCGGATTGTTCAGGTTTACGATGTCTTTAATTTGTCGGAAGATTTGTTTGCGCGTGCAGAAAAACATATCTTCTCTGAACAAGTGACCGATACTGTTTTGGATGAAGCTGCGGTTAAGGCTGATCTTGAGAAGGTTGCTTTCTTTGCCATTGAAAGTTTGCCAGGTCAATTTGACCAACGTGCGGCCTCTTCACAAGAAGCTCTGCTGTTGCTTGGTAGCTCAAATGATGTGACGGTTAATACCGCGCAACTTTACTTGGTTAACAAGGATATTGATGCGAATGAGTTGGAAGCTGTCAAAAACTACCTCTTGAACCCAGTGGATTCTCGTTTCAAAGACATCACTGTTGGCATTGCGAAACAGGGTTTTTCTGAGTCTGACAAGACCATTCCAAGTTTGGATTTCTTTGAAAGGTATACGGCAGAAGATTTTGCACAGTATAAGGCAGAACAAGGGTTGGCCATGGAAGTGGATGACCTTCTCTTCATTCAAGACTATTTCAAGTCCATTGGACGGGTACCAACTGAGACTGAGTTGAAGGTCTTGGATACTTACTGGTCTGACCACTGCCGTCACACAACTTTCGAAACTGAGTTGAAAAATATCGACTTCTCAGCTTCTAAATTTGAAAAACAATTGCAAGCGACTTATGACAAGTATATCGCTATGCGTGATGAGTTGGGACGTAGAGAAAAACCTCAAACTTTGATGGATATGGCGACTATTTTCGGTCGTTATGAGCGTGCCAATGGTCGTTTGGATGACATGGAAGTATCGGATGAAATCAATGCCTGCTCAGTTGAAATTGAAGTGGATGTCAATGGTGTCAAAGAACCATGGCTTCTTATGTTTAAGAACGAAACTCACAACCACCCAACGGAAATCGAACCATTTGGTGGAGCGGCCACTTGTATCGGTGGTGCCATTCGTGACCCATTGTCAGGTCGCTCCTACGTTTACCAAGCCATGCGTATCTCAGGTGCTGGCGATATTACAGCTCCAATTGCTGAAACTCGTGCTGGTAAATTGCCACAACAAGTGATTTCTAAAACGGCGGCTCATGGTTATTCTTCATACGGTAACCAGATTGGTCTGGCAACAACTTATGTTCGTGAGTACTTCCACCCAGGTTTTGTTGCCAAGCGTATGGAGCTAGGTGCAGTTGTCGGTGCGGCTCCTAAGGAAAATGTTGTTCGTGAAAAACCTGAAGCTGGTGATGTGATTATCTTGCTCGGTGGTAAGACTGGACGTGATGGTGTCGGTGGTGCGACAGGTTCTTCTAAAGTTCAAACGGTTGAATCTGTTGAAACAGCTGGTGCTGAGGTTCAAAAAGGGAATGCCATCGAAGAACGGAAGATTCAACGTCTTTTCCGTAATGGGGATGTGACACGTCTGATCAAGAAATCGAATGACTTTGGTGCTGGTGGTGTCTGCGTGGCTATCGGTGAATTGGCAGATGGTCTTGAAATTGATCTAGACAAAGTGCCATTGAAATACCAAGGCTTGAACGGTACAGAAATTGCCATCTCTGAATCTCAAGAACGTATGGCCGTGGTGGTTCGTCCGGAAGATGTAGATGCCTTCGTTGCTGAATGTAACAAAGAAAATATTGATGCTGTTGTCGTTGCAACAGTAACTGAAAAACCAAATCTTGTCATGCACTGGAATGGCGAAACAATCGTTGATTTGGAACGTCGATTCCTTGATACTAATGGGGTACGTGTAGTTGTAGATGCTAAGGTGGTTGACAAGGATGTCAAGCTTCCAGAAGAACGCCAAACCTCTGCTGAGACCCTTGAAGCAGATACTCTTGAAGTCTTGGCTGACCTTAACCATGCTAGTCAAAAAGGTTTACAAACCATCTTTGATAGCTCAGTTGGTCGTTCAACAGTCAATCACCCACTTGGTGGTCGTTACCAAATCACACCAACTGAAGCTTCAGTACAGAAATTGCCAGTCCAACATGGAGTGACTCATACGGCTTCTGTCATGGCGCAAGGCTTCAACCCTTATGTAGCAGAATGGTCTCCATATCATGGTGCTGCTTATGCGGTTATCGAAGCAACTGCTCGTTTGGTTGCTGCTGGTGCAAACTGGTCTAAGGCTCGTTTCTCTTATCAAGAATACTTCGAGCGGATGGATAAACAAGCAGAGCGTTTTGGTCAACCAGTAGCTGCTCTCCTTGGATCAATCGAAGCTCAGATTCAACTTGGTTTGCCATCTATCGGTGGTAAAGACTCTATGTCTGGTACTTTTGAAGAATTGACAGTACCACCAACCTTGGTTGCCTTTGGTGTGACAACAGCAGATAGCCGTAAGGTCCTTTCTCCGGAATTTAAAGCTGTTGGTGAAAATATCTATTACATCCCAGGTCAAGCTTTGGCACAAGAAATTGACTTTGATCTTATCAAGTCTAACTTTGCTCAATTTGAAGCTATCCAAACTGATCATAAAGTCACATCTGCATCAGCTGTGAAATATGGTGGAGTGGTTGAGTCTCTTGCCCTTGCAACATTCGGTAACCATATCGGTGCCACTGTTCAATTAGCTGATCTTGACAACAGCTTGACAGCCCAATTGGGTGGATTCGTCTTCACATCTCCAGAAGAGATTGCAGGTGTTGCCAAGATTGGACAAACAGTTGCAGGCTTTACACTACTTGTCAACGGTGTAATGCTAGATGGACGCAAACTTGACAGTGCCTTCCAAGGTAAATTGGAAGAGGTTTATCCAACTGAATTTGCACAAGCAACTGAACTGGAAGAAGTGCCTGCTGTAGCATCGGATGCTGTTATCAAAGCTAAAGAAACAGTTGAAACACCAGTGGTTTACATCCCCGTATTCCCAGGGACTAACTCTGAGTACGATTCCGCTAAGGCCTTTGAAAAAGAAGGTGCGAAAGTCAACTTAGTACCATTTGTCACACTTAACGAAGAAGCAATTGTCAAGTCTGTTGACACCATGGTTGACAATATCGAAAAAGCTAATATTATTTTCTTTGCAGGTGGCTTCTCAGCAGCGGATGAACCAGATGGATCAGCTAAATTCATCGTCAACATCTTGCTCAATGAAAAAGTGCGTGCAGCCATTGATCACTTCATCGAAGGCGGTGGGTTGATTATTGGTATCTGTAACGGATTCCAAGCCCTTGTCAAATCAGGTCTCCTTCCATACGGTAACTTTGAAGATGCAAGCAGTACGAGTCCAACCCTCTTCTACAATGATGCCAACCAACACGTGGCGAAGATGGTGGAAACACGTATTTCCAACACGAACTCACCATGGCTTGCAGGCGTGAAAGTTGGTGATATTCATGCCATCCCAGTGTCACACGGTGAAGGGAAGTTTGTCGTGACAGCTGAAGAATTTGCAGAGCTTCGTGACAATGGTCAAATCTTTACACAGTATGTTGACTTCGAAGGTAAACCAAGCATGGATTCTAAATACAATCCAAACGGATCTGTAAATGCTATCGAGGGGATCACAAGTAAGAACGGTCAAATTATTGGGAAGATGGGTCACTCAGAACGTTATGAAGAAGGGCTCTTCCAAAATATCCCAGGAAGCAAAGATCAACATCTCTTTGCCTCAGCTGTGAAATACTTTACTGGGAAATAAGAAGGTAAATAAATGACATACGAAGTAAAATCTCTGAATGAAGAATGTGGTGTTTTTGGGATCTGGGGTCATCCAGATGCCGCTAAATTAACCTATTTTGGTCTTCATAGTCTACAGCACCGTGGTCAGGAAGGGGCAGGAATCCTCTCCAACGACAAGGGGAATTTGAAACGCTATCGAGATATGGGTCTCTTATCAGAAGTATTTAAAAATCCTGCTAATTTGGATAAATTAACGGGTACAGGCGCTATCGGGCACGTGCGTTATGCAACGGCAGGAGAAGCTTCTGTGGATAACATCCAGCCCTTTCTCTTCCGTTTTCATGATATGCAATTTGGACTAGCGCATAATGGAAATTTGACCAATGCTGCATCATTGAAAAAAGAGTTGGAACAAAGAGGAGCTATTTTTAGTTCAACTTCAGATTCCGAAATTTTAGCCCACTTGATTCGACGTAGCCACAATCCGAGCCTTATGGGAAAAGTGAAAGAAGCCCTCAGCCTTGTCAAAGGTGGTTTTGCCTATCTTTTGATGTTTGAAGACAAGTTGATTGCAGCCTTGGATCCAAATGGTTTCCGACCGCTTTCTATTGGGAAAATGGCCAATGGAGCTGTTGTTGTTTCCTCTGAAACTTGTGCTTTTGAAGTGATTGGTGCAGAGTGGGTGCGCGATGTGAAGCCAGGTGAAGTGGTAATTATCGATGATACCGGCATCCAATACGATACCTACACGACGGATACTCAGTTAGCTATTTGCTCAATGGAGTACATCTATTTTGCTCGACCTGACTCAAATATTCATGGTGTTAATGTCCATACAGCTCGTAAGAGAATGGGAGCGCAATTGGCGCGTGAGTTCAAGCATGAAGCTGATATCGTAGTTGGTGTGCCTAATTCATCACTTAGCGCAGCCATGGGATTTGCGGAAGAATCCGGCTTGCCAAATGAAATGGGCTTGATCAAAAACCAATACACTCAACGGACCTTTATCCAACCAACTCAAGAGTTGCGCGAGCAAGGTGTACGGATGAAACTTTCTGCTGTTTCTGGTGTCGTTAAAGGAAAACGTGTGGTCATGATTGATGACTCCATTGTACGAGGAACCACGTCTCGGAGAATTGTTCAATTGTTGAAAGAAGCAGGGGCGACAGAAGTTCACGTTGCTATTGGAAGTCCAGCCTTAGCTTATCCTTGTTTCTACGGGATTGATATTCAGACGCGTCAGGAATTGATTGCGGCCAATCATACGGTTGAAGAAACTCGCCAAATCATTGGGGCAGATAGCTTAACCTATCTCTCTATCGAGGGCTTGATTGATTCTATCGGTATCGAGACAGATGCGCCAAACGGTGGCCTGTGTGTCGCTTACTTTGACGGAAAATACCCAACCCCATTGTACGATTACGAGGAAGAATACCGTAGAAGTTTGGATGAAAAGACAAGTTTTTATCGATAGGAAATGAAAAGGAAAAATAAAATGACAAATAAAAATGCTTACGCTCCACGTCTCACTACTGACTAAAAGCTAAAGCATTTGTCAGTAGACGCTTTGCCCTATGGGGCTAAAGCTAGAGACCTGACTAGTATTTTTAGATAAAAAGATGGTTTATCTAAAAATACGTCGCAGTCTTTCTCAAAAAAGAAAAGGAAAAAGAAATGACAAATAAAAATGCGTACGCTCAATCGGGAGTGGATGTTGAAGCGGGTTATGAAGTTGTTGAACGGATTAAAAAACACGTGGCTCGTACGGAACGTGCGGGTGTCATGGGAGCTCTAGGTGGCTTCGGTGGTATGTTTGATCTTTCAAAAACGGGTGTCAAAGAGCCTGTTTTGATCTCAGGGACGGACGGTGTCGGAACGAAACTCATGCTGGCTATCAAGTACGACAAGCATGATACAATTGGTCAAGACTGTGTGGCTATGTGTGTTAACGATATCATCGCTGCAGGTGCGGAGCCCCTTTACTTCCTTGACTATATCGCAACTGGTAAGAATGAACCAGCTAAACTAGAACAAGTCGTTGCTGGTGTGGCTGAAGGATGTGTGCAAGCTGGTGCAGCCCTTATCGGTGGTGAAACGGCTGAAATGCCGGGTATGTACGGTGAAGATGACTATGACTTGGCTGGGTTTGCTGTTGGTGTCGCTGAAAAAAGCCAAATCATCGACGGTTCGAAAGTGGCAGCAGGTGATGTGATTCTGGGGCTTGCTTCAAGCGGTATCCACTCAAATGGTTACTCACTTGTTCGTCGTGTCTTTGCGGACTATACAGGTGAAGAAGTTCTCCCAGAATTGGAAGGCAAAAAACTTAAAGACGTTCTTTTGGAACCAACTCGTATCTACGTCAAAGCAGCTTTGCCATTGATTAAAGAGGAATTGGTTAACGGGATTGCCCACATCACAGGTGGTGGTTTCATCGAAAATGTTCCACGTATGTTCTCAGATGACTTGGCTGCTGAAATTGACGAAAGCAAGGTCCCAGTCCTTCCAATTTTCAAAGCCCTTGAAAAATATGGTGACATCAAACATGAAGAAATGTTTGAAATCTTCAACATGGGGATTGGTCTCATGCTTGCGGTGAAACCAGAACATGTGGAACGTGTCAAAGAACTTCTTGACGAACCGGTCTATGAAATTGGTCGCATCGTGAAGAAGACAGATGCAAGTGTGGTGATTAAATAATGGCTAAAAGGATTGCTGTTTTTGCCTCTGGCAATGGCTCAAACTTTCAGGTGATTGCGGAACAATTTCCAGTAGAGTTCATCTTTTCAGATCACCGGGATGCCTACGTACTTGAGCGTGCAGAGAATCTTGGAGTTTTATCCTATGCCTTTGAACTCAAGGAATTTGACAATAAAGCAGCTTACGAAGAAGTTATTGTCAAACTTTTGGATGAACACCAGATTGATTTGGTTTGTTTAGCTGGTTATATGAAAATCGTCGGCCCAACCTTGCTAGCAGCTTACGAAGGCCGTATCATCAATATTCACCCGGCTTATCTTCCAGAATTTCCAGGTGCTCACGGCATTGAGGATGCTTGGAATGCAGGTGTTGCTGAGAGCGGCGTGACCATTCACTGGGTGGACTCTGGTGTGGACACCGGTATGGTTATCAAACAAGTCCGTGTGCCACGACTAGCAGGGGATACCCTTGATACTTTCGAGACTCGCATCCACGAAACAGAGTACAAGCTTTATCCAGAAGTGTTGGATAGTTTGGGCGTTGCGAGAAGAGAAAAATAATATGTTTAGTAATTTATACAAAAAGATAGACAAATATCTTTTGA
>OKVT01000311.1_pt1 | contig 13055 bp, 15 predicted proteins | sample 1606951 | NCBI WGS metagenome assembly OKVT01 (sample SAMN03281019, study PRJEB24777) | human gut metagenome | isolation source: fecal sample PR141 from 1 month old male Chinese infant, vaginal delivered... | place: Singapore | collected 2005-11-08
GTGTAGATTATTTTTGTTCATCATTATCTCCTTATTGTTCAGCAGGGGCCTTGCTTTTCACATCAGCGTACTCTTCCGGCTGCTCTAGGCTTAGAATCTCCTCATAAGCCGGTAGGGAAAGGTCCTTGCCATATTTATTTTTTAAAGCAGTGCTCACTAGGCGATAGGCCAAATTGGCATTTCGTGACAAGATAGGACCGTGGAAGTAGCTGCCAAAGACGTTCTTGTAATGAACCCCTTCGCATCCATCTTCTTTGTTGTTCCCATTTCCATAGACGACCTTGCCCAGTGGTTTTTCATCCTCAGCCAAGAAGGTCCGACCTTGGTGGTTCTCAAAACCATAATAGGTTTCGTTAAATTCTTCGTTATGGATTTTGATATCACCGATATAGCGGTTGTTGACTTGGTTGAGCGTATAGTGGTCCATAATACCGAGGCCCTCAATGCGTTTGCCAGAAGCTTCAATGTAGTATTGGCCTAGAAGCTGAAAGCCACCACAGATGGCAAGGACTACCCCGTCGTCATGAATGAAGCGTTCGAGGTCTTCTTTTTTATCTGGTAGGTCCTCAGATACAATGGTCTGCTCGTAGTCTTGTCCGCCGCCGAAAAAGGCGATATCGTAGAGGTCTGGATCAAAGCGGTCTTTGAGAGAAACGATGTCCACTGTGACATGGGCTCCAAGCTTTTCTGCAACGTACTTAAGCATGAGGATATTGCCGTTGTCTCCATAGGTATTCATCAGATTCCCGTAGAGATGGGCAATGCGCAGGCTGTAGGGATACTGTGCCTGATCAGAAGATTCTAGGGAAGTATAAGTCATTAGTGCATCTCCTTTTCAATCAGGTGTTCTTGGGCCAAGAGTTCACGAAATTCTAGCATGGCTGTATAGGTAGCTAAAATGTAAGCGTGAGGGGTTTCCTGTTGCTTGATGCGTTGGAAGACCTCTTTTAAATCAGCCATTTCTGTGATCTTTTCTGCAGGATAGCCAGTGACCCGAAGTCGTCGAGCAATCTCAGAGTGGCGCACTCCGCCAGCGTTGATCTCTGGAATGTCCATCTGGGTGATTTGCTCAAAGTCGGCATCCCAAATCCAGCTCGTATCGATTCCGTCTGCATAGTTGGCGTTGAGGAGAACCGATAAGCTGAAGGGATAAGGGGCTAGTTTGATCATTTCAATGGCTTGGGTCGCACCAACCGGATTTTTAATCAGGACCAAGGTACATTCTTTATCCCCAATCTTAAAGGTTTCCTGGCGACCAAAGACAGCGCGGCTGCGATCAAATCCTTGCTTGATGACTTCAGGTTGTACTCCAAAGAATCCAGCAACAGAGACAGCTGCTAAGGCATTGTAGATGTTGTAGAGACCACCGATATTGATGTGGTAATCTTGCCCTTGGATCCGGAAGTTGGAAGAGCGATGGGTTAAAGAGAGGAGGTCCGATACGGCATAGGTCAGTGGTGGCCGGTGGAAACCACAGTGCTCACAGATATAATCTCCCAGATTAGCATAGGTATTGAGCTTGTACTTGAGGATGTTGTGGCAATGCGGGCACAGGATTCCTTCCGTATTGTAATGGGCTAGTTGTGGCTCTGATTTATCTGTATCAAATCCATAATACTGGATTGGATTGGATAAGGTTTGACTGTTAAAGAGCGGACTATCACCATTTAACAAGACTGTTGCAGTTGGAACCTTTTGAATGGCATCCAAAATCATCTGGTAAGTTGTATAGATTTCCCCATAGCGGTCCATCTGATCCCGAAAAATATTTGTGACCACAAAAAGGCTGGGCTGGATGTAATCACAAATCCGAGAGAGACTAGCCTCGTCGATTTCAAGTACCGCAATAGGGCGATTTGATTTGGAATGTTTGGCCCGTAAGAAGGTCGTCGTGATTCCCGAGATCATATTGGCCCCACTTGGATTGGTTAAAATCGGTCCAAAAGCTTCTTGGAGGATGCCAACTGTTAGCGCAGTGGTCAAGGTTTTTCCATTTGTTCCCGTAATCACAACAATCTCATAGTTTTTTGCCAATTGACTGAGAATATCTTTATCAAATTTAAGGGCTAATTTACCTGGTAGAGTCGATCCACGTCCCATTTTTTCAAGGATAGAGCCGGAAAGTTTACCTGCTAGAACGCCCAAGGTTGTTTTTATCTTCATAAATCATATTTTATCATAAAAAGCATCAGAAGGCTACAGAAAAATCTGTTGAAACATGTTATAATAGGTTGATGTCTTATAGAGAAGTGGTAGGTATGAGAATATGAACGTTCAACAGTTTACAAATCCACAATTTTGGACCAGTTTGTTCCCGAATTGGTGGAGTGTTATTATCAATATCATCGATATTGCCCTGGTGGCTTGGTTGTTGTATTTTTTGATCAAGGCTATTGTGGGTACAAAGATCATGATTTTGGTGCGTGGGGTCATTATCTTTTTCTTGGCTCAATTTTTAGCCAATTTTTTGGGTTTAACGACTATTTCTTGGCTGATCAATCAAGTGATTACCTATGGGGTTATCGCGCTGGTTGTGATTTTCTCCCCTGAAATTCGGATTGGCTTAGAGCGTTTAGGTCGGGCGACAGAATTTTTTACGACGAGTGAAGTCAGTCAGGAAGAGAAAATGGTACAGGCCTATGTTAAGGCAGTGGCTTATATGAGCCCACGTAAGATTGGTGCTTTGGTAGCTATTCAAGGGGCCAGAACCCTTCAGGAATACATTTCCACAGGGATTCCACTAGATGCGGAAATTTCAGGAGAATTGCTGATTAATATCTTCATTCCTAATACTCCTTTGCACGATGGAGCGGTCATTGTCCGCAATGATAAAATTGCCGTTTCTTGTGCCTACCTGCCCTTGACGGAAAATACTGGAATCTCAAAAGAGTTTGGAACGCGTCACCGTGCAGCCATTGGTTTATCTGAAGTTTCTGATGCCTTTACTTTTGTGGTATCAGAAGAAACGGGCGGGATCTCTGTGACCTATAATGGAACTTTCCGACACGATTTAACTTTAGAAGAGTTCGAGGCAGAATTGAGATCCTTCTTGGTTCCTGAAGAGAATAAAACGATTAGTTGGAAAGAGCGTCTATTTGGGAGGGTAACAAAATGAGATCGAAAAAAGAATTTCTTTATGTTTTCGCCTCCGTCTTATTGTCCTTTGTCTTATTTATCAATGCGTCTTCCTTTAATTTTCAAAATAATAGTAGCGCTAGACAAGTGAGTTCAGAGACCTACACCAATACCTTGACCAATATTCCGATTGATGCCAAGTACAATGACAAGACATACTTTGTCAGTGGGTTAACATCGGAAGTAACAGTCTTTCTAAAGGGTTCAAACCGGGTCGCTCTAGCAAGCGAAATGCAGCCGGGAACTCGGAAGTTTCGCGTGGTAGCGGATCTTCGTAAGGCCAAGGAAGGTACCGTTGAAGTGCCGTTGATTGTGGAAGATCTTCCGGCTGGTTTGACCGCAACCGTAGAGCCTCAAAAAGTTTCTGTAAAAATCGGGAAGAAAGCGAAAAAATCGTTTGCGGTCAGGGCCACGATCCCGGACAATCAAATTGTGGATGGAATAACGGTATCGGATATTACTCTTGAAACCACCAAGGTAGAAGTGACCAGCGATCAAGAAACCTTGAGTCGCATTGATCATGTCCAAGCGGTCTTCCCATCCAGTGAGATCATTAGTGGAAATTATAGCGGAACTATTTCCTTAAATGCAGTAGATGCTCAAGGAAATGTTCTACCAGGTCTGGTAAATCCGAGTGAAACACGGATTCAAGTGACCACAAAGAGTAGCTCGTCTACGTCAAGCTCCAGCAGCTCGTCGTCGACCTCCTCCAGTTCAAGTAATTAGAAAGTAAAAAAGGTAATAAAGAATGGGTAAATATTTTGGAACGGACGGTGTCCGTGGAGAAGCAAATGTAGAATTAACGCCAGAATTGGCCTTTAAACTAGGCCGATTCGGTGGCTAAGTGTTGAGCCAACATGAAGAAGAAACACCTCTGGTATTTGTTGGGCGTGATACGCGTATTTCTGGTGAAATGTTGGAGCATGCCTTAATTGCTGGCCTCTTATCTGTTGGAATTCGCGTCTACAAGTTGGGTGTGATTGCAACACCAGGTGTCGCTTTTCTAGTTCGTACGGAAAAAGCCAGCGCCGGAGTGATGATTTCTGCTAGCCACAATCCAGCCTTGGACAATGGCATCAAATTCTTTGGTGGTGATGGTTTCAAATTGGATGACGATCGCGAACTTGAAATTGAGGCCTTGCTTGACGCTGCTGAAGATACGCTTCCACGTCCAAGTGCCCAAGGTTTAGGAACGGTCATGGAATATCCAGAAGGCTTGCGTAAGTATCAAGAATTCCTTGTATCGACAGGTGTCCAACTCGAGGGTATGCACGTAGTCTTGGATACAGCAAATGGTGCAGCCTCTACCAGTGCTCGTCAAATCTTTGCAGATTTGGGAGCTCAATTGACCGTCATCGGTGAAAACCCAGATGGTTTGAACATCAATGATGGGGTTGGGTCTACTCACCCAGAGCATTTGCAGGAGAAAGTCAAAGAAGTAGGCGCAGCGATTGGCCTAGCCTTTGACGGAGACAGCGATCGCTTGATTGCAGTGGATGAAAATGGAGAGATCGTAGACGGAGATAAGATCATGTACATCATCGGTTCTTATCTTTCAAGCAAGGGCTTGCTTGAAAAAAATACGATCGTCACAACCGTCATGTCCAATCTCGGCTTCCACAAGGCATTAGATGCGAAGGGGATTCAAAAAGAAATCACAGCTGTTGGAGATCGTTATGTGGTCGAAGAAATGCGCAAGTCAGGATACAATCTTGGTGGTGAACAATCTGGTCACGTAGTCATCATGGATTACAACACGACTGGTGATGGTCAATTAACAGGAGTTCAATTGACTAAAATCATGCAAGAAACCGGTAAAAAATTATCTGAATTGGCTGCTGAAGTAACCATCTATCCACAAAAACTGGTCAATATCCGGGTTGAAAATAGCATGAAAGACAAGGCGATGGAAGTGCCTGCCATTCGTGAAATCATTGAAAAAATGGAAGCGGAAATGGCAGGAAATGGACGTATTTTGGTACGTCCAAGTGGAACTGAACCCCTCCTTCGAGTGATGGCAGAAGCACCAACCCATGAAGAAGTAGACTACTATGTGGATACCATTGCTGCAGTTGTTCAAGCAGAAATCGGATTTTAACCTTGTAAAAAACATGGCTCGAAATAGGCGAGCAGAGGAGGTATATATGAAACAGGTTCGTCAAATTGTATGGGCACTTGCCTTAGTGCTAACGATTCTATTCACAGCTGGTTTGACTAAAACAATTCATGCTGCAGAAGTCTCATCATATACACAGACAGCACGTCTAACGAAAGACGGTAACACGCTAACAAATGGGAGCAAGGTGTTGACAAATGAAAAATTGTCAGCAAGTATTTATTTAGCCTTTCCAGATTCGCAAACTATTCAAGCTGGTGATACCTTAACTCTTAGTTTGCCAAAAGAATTAGCCCTCTACACAGCATTGGAATTCAATGTTCTTGAGGAAGGTCAATCAAATGGTCAGACGGTAGGAAAAGCTGTCGTTGATACAGCAAAGAAAACAGTAACTGTCACCTTTAATGATTATTTCGCATCTCATCCACTCAACAAACGAGTTGCTCTTCATTTTGATGTAAAAGTCGATTCAGAAGTAGTTACAAAAACATCTCCAATCCAATTTAAACTAGGAAATACAGATTTTTCATTGAATTATGAAAAAACAGCTGGAGAAGCTGGAGACTATGAGATGAAATACGGTTACCAAGATAAGTCTGATCCAACCATTATCAAATGGCGGATTCTCTTAAATGCTCGCCAAGATATGCTTCGTGGAATGGTCATTAAAGACCAATTCGGAGATGGCTTAACATTGGTTGAAGGTAGCTTACGCGCTGTTCGTTATGCTCCTGTACAAGGTGGGATTAAGAACGAAGCTCAGATATTAAGTCTCCCAGTTCTGGATAACTTTACTAAAAAAGCTGTTTTCAATAAGAATGCAGATGGAAAGACCACTGGTTTTACAATTGAATTTGGTGATAACTACAATTGGCCAATGTATATTGAATATTCTACGAAAGTGGCACCTGGAACGAAAGTAGGCGATATTGTCCATAATACGTTAACATGGACAGCAACCAATTTCCCAGCACCGCGTAGTTTAACCCGTGAAGTGCGATTGGAAACAGGATCTGGCGAAGGATTGGGTGAGAAAGAACAAACACCACCGACACCTAGCTCAACCTCCTCATCAAGTTCTAGTTCATCATCAAGCTCATCATCCTCATCAAGTTCTAGTTCATCATCAAGTTCATCATCTTCAACGAGTTCTAGTTCATCATCAAGTTCATCATCTTCAACGAGTTCTGGTTCTACATCGAACTCAACATCCACATCAAGTTCTTCATTGAAATCATCTTCATCTTCTGTTAAAGAAGAAGCCCCAAAACCTGGTAAGAAAAAAGTTCTTCCAAGTACAGGTGAAAAGATGACACCGGTGATTCTTGTCATGGGTGTCTTCCTAGCAGTTCTATCGGTTGGTATTTTACGTGTAAGAAAAGATTCCTAAATCTATTCATAAAAGATCAGACCTTTGTCTGGTCTTTTTGTGTAGACTCGATTTGAAAAATCCCCTATTTCGTGGTAAAATAGGGCTAATGAATTTATAGTAATCGAGGTATTAGAAGTGGCTTTTGGAGATAACGGAAAACGTAAAAAAACACCATTTGAAATGATCACGATGGTCGTCATTGTGATTATGTTGATTGTAACGGTTGGTGCAATCTTTGCAACCGCAATTGGTGCTCTTTCTTACTAAGATGCACACAGAAATAAAGGAAATCATCTATTTATGAGTATGTTTTTAGATACAGCCAAGATTAAGGTCAAGGCTGGAAATGGCGGCGATGGCATGGTGGCTTTTCGCCGCGAAAAATATGTCCCTAATGGCGGACCTTGGGGTGGTGATGGAGGTCGTGGTGGCAATGTCATCTTCGTAGTAGACGAAGGCTTGAGCACCTTGATGGACTTCCGTTATAATCGTATTTTTAAAGCCAAATCTGGTGAAAAAGGGATGACAAAGGGAATGCACGGACGTGGTGCGGAGGACCTTATTGTCCGGGTCCCACAAGGGACAACTGTTCGTGATGCGGAAACCAATAAAGTGATTACTGACCTTGTTGAGAATGGTCAAGAATTCGTTGTTGCTCGTGGCGGACGTGGTGGACGTGGTAATATTCGCTTTGCGACACCACGTAACCCAGCACCTGAAATCGCTGAAAATGGTGAACCTGGTGAGGAACGTAACCTTCAATTAGAATTAAAAATCTTGGCTGACGTTGGTTTGGTTGGATTCCCATCAGTTGGTAAATCAACATTGTTGAGTGTTGTGACAGCTGCTAAACCTAAAATTGGTGCTTACCACTTTACAACAATCGTGCCTAATCTTGGAATGGTTCGTACCAAATCAGGTGATAGCTTTGCTATGGCTGACCTTCCAGGGTTGATTGAGGGCGCTTCACAAGGTGTTGGACTAGGTACACAATTCCTTCGCCATATTGAGCGTACACGCGTTATCTTACACGTGATTGATATGTCAGCTAGTGAAGGTCGTGACCCGTATGAAGATTATGTTTCTATTAATAATGAGCTTGAAACCTATAATCTTCGTTTGATGGAACGTCCACAAATCATTGTTGCAAATAAGATGGATATGCCAGAGAGCCAAGAAAACTTGAAAGAGTTCAAGAAGAAATTGGCAGCCAATTACGATGAGTTTGATGAACTGCCACAGATTTTCCCGATCTCTAGTTTGGCGCATCAAGGTTTGGACAATTTGTTAGAAGCAACGGCAGAATTGTTAGATAAAACGCCAGAATTCCTCTTGTATTCAGAAGACGAAATGGCTCAAGAAGAAGTCTACTATGGCTTTGATGAAGACCAGCCAGCCTTTGACATCAGTCGGGATGACGATGCCGCTTGGGTCTTGTCTGGTGAAAAACTTGAAAAACTCTTTAATATGACGAATTTCGATCGTGATGAAGCGGTCATGAAATTTGCTCGTCAATTGCGTGGCATGGGTGTTGATGAAGCTCTCCGTGCGCGTGGGGCAAAAGATGGCGATATCGTCCGGATCGGTAAATTTGAATTTGAGTTTGTAGATTAGGATAGATCCCCAGCGGATCAAGGATTCCAAATAAGAAGTGAGGCTTTTTCAGTGGGAGATAAACCAATATCTTTTCGAGATGAAAATGGAAATTTTGTTTCAGCAGCTGATGTTTGGAATGCTGAAAAACTAGAAGAACTCTTTAATACGCTAAATCCTAAGCGCAAATTGCGCTTACAAAGGGAAAAATTAGCAAAAGAAACCAGCAGAAGTAAATAGACTTGGAGAATACTATGGCAAAAACAATTCATACAGATAAAGCACCCGCAGCAATTGGACCTTATGTTCAAGGGAAAATCGTAGGCAATCTTCTCTTTGCAAGCGGACAAGTTCCCTTGTCACCTGAAACAGGCGAAATCATTGGCGAAACCATCCAAGAACAAACAGAGCAGGTCTTAAAGAATATTGGGGCTATTTTGGAAGAGGCTGGGACAGACTTCGACCACGTGGTGAAAACCACTTGTTTCTTAAGTGATATGAATGACTTTGTACCTTTTAATGAGGTCTATAAAACAGTCTTTACTACAGAGTTTCCAGCTCGATCTGCTGTTGAAGTAGCACGCCTGCCACGTGATGTGAAGGTTGAAATTGAAGTTATTGCGGAAATCAAAGCCTAATAACCATTCAAAGACAAAAAGACAGAGTGGAGAGCAGGAAACTGTAGGCCACTCTGTTTTATTTTGGGAGGAAAAAATGACAGAAAGTAAGATTCAACTGGTCATGGTAACAGGGATGAGCGGTGCTGGAAAGACCGTCGCCATCCAATCGTTTGAGGATTTGGGTTACTTTACCATCGATAATATGCCACCGGCGCTCTTGCTGAAATTTATTGAGCTCATGCGTCATAGCCCGGATAACAATAAATTAGCCGTTGTTGTGGACATGCGGAGCCGTTCTTTTTTCAATGAAATTCGCACCATTTTGGATGAATTGGACAACCAAGAAGACCTCGATTTCAAGGTCTTGTTCTTGGATGCCACTGACAGTGAGTTGGTAGCACGATACAAGGAAACCCGTCGTAGTCACCCACTAGCGGCAGATGGCCGTGTCTTGGATGGGATTACCCTAGAGCGCGAACTCTTGTCACCATTAAAAAATATCAGTCAAAATGTGGTGGATACGACTGAGTTGACGCCTCGTAACCTGAGAAAAACGATCGCAGAACAATTTGCCAGTCAAGATAATCAGCCAGATTTTCGGGTTGAGGTCATGTCATTTGGGTTTAAATATGGCCTTCCGATCGATGCTGACCTTGTGTTTGACGTTCGTTTTCTTCCAAATCCCTACTACAAATTGGAACTTCGGAATTTAACCGGTCAAGATCCAGCTGTCTATGATTACGTCATGGATCATCCTGAATCAGAGGACTTTTATCGTCATCTACACGATTTAATTGTGCCCATTTTGCCTTTATACAAACGCGAAGGAAAATCCGTTCTCACCATTGCCATGGGCTGTACTGGTGGCCAACACCGTTCGGTAGCTTTTGCAGAACGGTTAGCACATGATTTAGAAAAGCATTGGCAAGTCAATTGCAGTCATAGAGACAAGGACAGACGGAAAGAAACGGTGAATCGCTCATGAGAAAACCTAAAGTAACAGTTATTGGTGGTGGGACAGGAATTTCTGTTATCCTTGATAGTTTACGAAAGAAACCAGTTGATATTACGGCCATTGTCACGGTTGCGGATGACGGAGGCAGTTCTGGTGAACTGCGAAAGAATATCCAAAAATTGACCCCACCTGGGGATCTTCGAAATGTACTGGTAGCCATGTCAGATATGCCTCGTTTTTATGAAAAGGTCTTCCAATACCGCTTTGCCGATGATGATGGTCCTTTGGCTGGTCATCCTTTGGGGAACTTGATCATTGCAGGGATTTCAGAGATGCAAGGCTCGACCTATAATGCCATGCAGTTGTTAACCAAGTTCTTTCATACGACTGGCAAGATCTATCCTTCCAGTGATAGTCCATTGACACTTCACGCCGTCTTTCAAGATGGAAGAGAAGTGGTAGGAGAAAGCCACATTGCCAACTACGCTGGTATGATTGATCATGTATTTGTGACCAATACCTTTGATCAAGAGCGCCCAAAAGCCAGTAAAAAAGTGGTAGAAGCTATTCTTGAAAGTGATATGGTCGTCTTGGGTCCTGGTTCGCTCTTTACCTCGATCCTTCCAAATTTGATGATCGATGAGATTGGGAAAGCCATCCTTGAAACCAAGGCTCAGGTAGCCTATGTTTGTAACATCATGACCCAAAGAGGAGAAACCGAGCATTTCACAGACAGTGATCACGTTGCCGTTCTCCATAAACATTTGGGAGAGAAGTTCATCGATACCGTCCTTGTCAATATCAATCAGGTTCCCGCAGCTTACATGAACAGCAATAAATTTGATGAATATTTGGTCCAGGTAGAGCACGATTTCAAGGGGTTGCACTCGCAAGTTCCCCAAGTGATTTCTTCTGATTTCTTGAAGTTGGTCAATGGAGGAGCCTTTCATGATGGTGAAAAAGTAGTCGAAGAGTTGATGCAGATCGTGCAGGTGAGAAAATGAGTTTTACGGTTCGTGTAAAAGAAGAATTATTGTCTCTCAAGCGATTTGAAAAGAGTGAATTGGCTGCCATTATCAAGATGTCTGGAAGTCTTGGGATTTCAATGGGGGGCTTGACGCTCTCGGTGACAACAGAAAATGCCAAGATCGCTCGCCATATCTATGAGTTGTTGCATCATTTCTATGAGGCCAAATCGGATATTCGCCACCACCAAAAAACCAATTTGAAAAAAAATCGTGTCTACACAGTATTCTTGGATGAAAAGGTGGAAGAGATTCTTGCTGACTTACATTTGGCAGATGCCTTTTTTGGGATTGAGACAGGCATTGATGCCAGTGTTTTAGAATATGAAGTAGCCAGTCGTGCTTATCTTCGAGGGGCTTTTCTGTCGAGTGGTTCCATCAAGGATCCTGAAAAAGGAAAGTACCAGTTGGAAATTCATTCTGTTTATACAGACCACGCGGAAGGAATTGCCCTTCTTATGCAAGGATTTTTACTAGATGCGAAAACCATCGAGCGGAAAAAAGGAGTGGTAACCTATCTGCAACGAGCGGAAGATATTATTGATTTTCTCATTGTGGTTGAGGCCATGCAAGCCATGCAGGAATTTGAGTCTATCAAGGTCATGAGAGAGACGCGCAATGACCTCAACCGGGCCAATAATGCCGAGATGGCTAATATCCAGCGCACGGTTACTGCTAGCATGAAAACCATTAATAATATTAGTAAAATTGTGGATACGGTCGGTCTAGGAAGTTTACCAAGTGACTTGCAAGAAGTTGCCTATATCCGGATGAACCATCCAGATTATTCCATCCAGCAGATTGCAGATAGCTTGCAACAACCTATTTCAAAAAGCGGTGTTAACCACCGCTTGCGTAAGATCAATAAGATCGCAGACGATTTAGACAAATAAAAAAGGCCAAAGGCCTTTTTTATTATAAACTAGTTGAGTGAGTTGGTTGGACTTTCTTATCTGGATAGATGTAGTTGATGGCATTGTTTACGGCTGTTGGAGCTTCCCCCAGACCTGTAGCGATGAGATCAATCTTTCCTTCGTAGAAGCAGCAGTCTCCACAGGCATAAATTCCAGGAAGGCTGGTTTCTTGTTTCTGATTCACCTTGATTTTATGGCGTTGCAATTCTACACCCCATTTTTTCAAGTTTCCGATTGAAGATTTAAAGCCATAGTTGACAAATAAGTGATCAATCGGAATGAGTTCGTTTTCATCGGTTTTAACTTTTGTGATTTCAAGATGAGTGGCATGACCATTTTCCCCAATCAAACGACTAGGAATAAATGGTGTTTTGATGCTAACAGAAGATTGTTTGAGTTCTTCTACACTATGTTCTAAAGCACGGAAGTTGTCCCGACGGTGAATGATCGTAGTTGGAGCAATCTTGTCAAAAGCAAGAGCCCAGTCTACAGCAGAGTCTCCACCACCAAGGACGGTCACCTGCTGTCCTTCATATTGTTGGATGTTCGAAACATGATAGTGGACGTTATCAAAGTCTTCAGCTCCCTCAATGTCAAGGGCACGTGGCTTAAAGGCACCACCGCCCATGGCAATAATGACTGCTTTAGACTGATGCACTTGGCGAGAAGTAGTGATGGTGAAGAGGTCACCTTCTTTTCGAATATCCTCTACAGTTTCATTGAGGAAGATCGGCGTATCAAACCGTTTGACTTGCTCGATCAAGCGGTTGCTCAATTCTTCACCAGTCAAATTGGTAAAGCCAGGTACATCGAGGATACTCTTTTCTGGATAGAGAATAGCTGGTTGCCCTCCCAGTTGAGGTAAGGAATCAATCAGTTTGACTTTTACTTGGCGCATATTGCCATAAAAAGCAGCAAACAGACCAACTGGTCCGCCTCCAACAATTGTAATATCATAAATTTCTGACATAGTATCTCCTTCAGGGTTTTCTTTGTTTCCATTGTATCATAAAATGGGAAGAATGAAAAAGTTGGAAAAAGAAATGATATGAAGGCTAGGAGGGCTAGAAAAGTTTCAAAAGATCTTGACAGCGTCCTTAAAGTGTGATAAAATGATTAAGATTTTAGGCTTGAAGGGAGTGAAAAATATGTCAAAAACAGTAGTACGTAAGAATGAATCTCTTGACGATGCTCTTCGTCGTTTCAAACGTGCGGTTACTAAAGCTGGTACTCTTCAAGAAACACGCAAACGTGAATTCTATGAAAAACCTTCTGTAAAACGTAAACGTAAATCAGAAGCAGCTCGTAAACGTAAAAAATTCTAA
>OKVT01000315.1_pt1 | contig 12927 bp, 10 predicted proteins | sample 1606951 | NCBI WGS metagenome assembly OKVT01 (sample SAMN03281019, study PRJEB24777) | human gut metagenome | isolation source: fecal sample PR141 from 1 month old male Chinese infant, vaginal delivered... | place: Singapore | collected 2005-11-08
TGAAACGTCCACCTCCATCTCCAACTGCCTGTTGCGCCTCCCCGGCCCGACCGGCTCGTTCCGCCCGGGCGTGCGGTTGTCCGCGGCCCGGGTGGAGCCGCTGTCGCGGATGCCCTGGACCCAACGGCGAAGCGTGGAATGCGAGATGTCGTACTCGGCCCTGATCTCCCGGGAGGGCTTGCCGTTCCCATACAACTGCACGATCTGCCGTTTGAACGACTCCTCGTAGTGACGGGGATGCCTCGGGCCGGCCATCGTCGGCCTCCAATCCCACATCAATCGTCCCCCATCAGACTGTCTAATACATTGTAGCCAATCCACTCGCGGCACCAGCGTCGCAGCGGTGCGACGCTCGCCACATCGTATTTGGCCATGACCTCGGTCCTCGTCAGGCCGTTGTCGACATGGTCGCGGGCCGCGGCGGCCTTCGTCTCCCAGTCGTATCGCCTGCTGCCCTGCACACCCATGAACGACTCCTCGCCGCCGGACCTATACAACATGGTCCATTGTTTCGCGGTATATGCCGGCATCGCAAGCCGGCGGGCAAGCGATACGTAACCCACGCCGGCCTTGATGAGCCCCAATGCCTCGCGCCGGAACCCATCGTCGTAGCGTTTCCTCCGATCCTCCCGCATACGAAGAACCGCACCTCCAATCATCGGATCTGAATTTCTTCAGTCCAACAATCGGGGTGCGGTTCAAGCCGTTTGGCTCGGGAGTTTTGTCATGCCGGCGTGCCTGCCGAATCAGTTTCCAAGCAACGTGGAAACCAGAGTGCCGACGGCGACCAGCAGCAGGAGCACGCCGAACAACAGCGTCAAGGTGCTTTCCCTGACACGGCGCGAGGCCGGCGCACCAATCAGTCCTCCGCACATCGAGGCCAGTGCGAAGACCACGACCACCATCCAGTCGACGCTGATGCTGGTGCCGATGCGCGAAACCAGTCCGACAACCGAAGCGATGATCATCACCAACAGCGATGTCGAGGATGCCTCGCGCATCGTGAATCCGAGTGCCAGCACCAGCATCGGTACCACGGCGAAACCGCCGCCCACACCGAAGAAGCCGGTGAGGAAGCCGGTCGCGGTGGCACAAGCGATCAGCAGAGGCAGACCGCGCCTCCCACGTCGGCCGGAGGACGCGCCCTCGGCGCCCGCGGCGCCGCTCCCATCGGCACGGCGGGCGCGGAACGCCTTGCGCAGCATCATGACGCCCACGGCGACCAACAGCACGCTGAACAGCAGCATCAACGTCCGTGGGTCGACGAGCACGGACAGACGCGATCCGAGCACAGTGCCTACCGAGGACAGCACGCCGAAGACCAGCCCGTCACGCCAGCGCACATGCCCTTCGCGCGAACGTGGTATCAACGAGACCAGCGCGGTCAGGCCGACAATGACCAGAGAGCCGGCCGAGGCTGCATGGGGCTCCTGTCCCAGCAGATACACAAGCACCGGCACCGACAGGATGCCGCCTCCGGCGCCCAGTGCGCCGACGACGACGCCGACGCCCAATCCGACGGCCAGCGCCACAATCAACTCAACCATCCGTGATCTCCTTGCATCCTCTTACCCGCTCCCACACGAGGAAAGCGGTCACCGCGAGGCGCGCACCTGTCGGCGCACCTGCGGATCCATGATTTCGGCGGGCGCGCGGTTCGCCCGCAGCAGCCGCGCCATGCCGACAATATCGGGGTGGATATGCCCGTAGAACTCGGTGTAGCCGGGGCAAAGGTAGTTCTGCCCCTCCTGTCCGTCGGCGGACTTGACGAAGCGGTCCTTGGGACAGCCTCCGTTGCACATGCGCAGATACGGGCATCGGCGGCACTGATCGGTCAGCTCGATGCGCTTTTTCCTGGCGAAGCGGCGCATGATCTCGCTGTGCGCCAGCGAGTGGAAGTCCTCCTTGAGCACATTGCCGACGAGCCAATCCGGCTCGACCCAATGGTCGCAGGCGTAGACGTCGCCGTTGAATTCAAGCGCGAAGTTGTTCCCGCATTCGGGCGCATGCACGCACACGGCGTATTGCCCAAACAACGCGCCGAGGGCCGCATCGAAGTCCTGCACGAACACCCGTCCGACGTCCCGCGAGATCCATTCGTCGAAGATCTCGCTAAGGAACCGCCCGTATTGCGCCGGCCGCGTGGAGCGCGAGGTGACCGCGTCCCCGGCCTGACGGTACAGCATGCCGACGCCCTGCCCGCCGGTGGCGCGCCAGCCGTCGTGTTCGGCACGCTCGAGCTGCGAGGGATCGACGCGTTCGACGATGGGGATGAACTGCACGAAGTCGGCGCCGAGCTCATCGCGGAAATACCGGTAGACCTCAAGCCCATGCTCCTCGTTCGCGTGGTGTACCGTGCACAGGACATTGCAACGCACGCCGGCCTGACGCAGGATGTTCCAACCGCGAATCACCATCGCATGCGTGCCGCGGCCGGCGCGGTTGAGCCGGTAGGCGTCGTGATATGGCTCGGGACCGTCGATCGAGACACCGACGAGCACGTCGTTGGCCTTGAGGAACTCTGCCCACTCCTCGTCGATCAGCGTGCCATTGGTCTGCATCGCGTGGACGACATGCTGCCCGGGACGGCGATAGCGTTCGCACAGCTTGACGAGGGTGCGGAAGAATGTCAGGCCGCGCAGGGTCGGCTCACCGCCCTGCCAGAGCATAGTCACCTCGCCGTCGGGACTGGCGGCCAGATATTCGGCGACATATGTGGCCAACGTCTCCTCGTTCATCTGCTGTCGCTTGGTGGCGTAAAGCAGTTCCTTGGACAGGAAGAAGCAATACTGGCAGTCGAGGTTGCATGCCGCGCCGGTGGGCTTGGCAACGACGGAGAACGGCAGTTGGCGGCGCGTGAGCGGTCCCGCGGGAATCGCGTCCCCGGCGGCGGCCCCGCCATCGTCCCGTATCGTCCGTGGTGCCGTCGCGATTGTCATATGAACTCCTTGATCCAACGCATTCCGTCGATACATGTCTACTCCTCCATCCCTATATCTGCCCCGGACGGGAATGGGACGGCGGCCGTCCGACGGTTGCGTCGGGCGACCGCAGCACGGCGTTACTTGGCGACTTGGTCCCAGTCGGAGCGCGCGGTGTTCTCCAGCGGAATGTCGAAGTCGGTCATCGCGGCCATCCACTTGGCGAAGGAGCTGTCGCCGCGCTCGACCAACTGGCGGTAAAGCTCGGCGGCCATCTCACGGCGCACCTTGTCATAGGCCGGCGCCGCATAGACGTTGTTAATCTCGCTCGGGTCCTGCCTGAGATCGTAGAGCTCATCCAGCGACTCGTGGTTGATGACCAGCTTGTAATCATCGGTGCGCAGCATGCGCTGCTGGATCGGGAAATGCAAGCCGTGGAACTCGCATACGATGTTCCTGCGCCAATCCGGGACCTCGACGCCGCGCGCCAAATCGACGACGGAGCGGCCGTCCTCCACCTGCGCCGGGTCAAGTCCGGCGATCTCCATGAAGGTGGCGGTCATGTCGATGAGCTGCACATAATCATCGCACTTCGTGCCGTGCGTGAGCCCCGGGATGCGTGCGATGAACGGAATGCGATAGATGTCGTCGTACATGGCCGGGCCCTTGTCGTTGAGCCGGTGCGAGCCAGTGAACTCACCGTGGTCGGCGCAGAAGAACATGGCCGTGTCATCCATCAGGCCCAATTCGCGCGCCACGTCGAGGATGCGGCCGATCTCAAAGTCGATCATGGCCACATATCCCCAATAGACGGCGATGAGCTTCCTCCACTGGTCGTTGTCGAAGGAGGAGGTGGACCAGTAGGTCGCGTAGTTCTGCTGGACCGGCGGCTTGCCGACGAGCGTGTCGCCGAAGCTCTTGGGCAGCATGACATCCTTCGGATCCATGAGGTCGAACCACTCGTCGGGGAGGAAGTAGGGCAGATGCGGGCCGAAGAAATGCACATCCAGGCTGAACGGCTTGCCTGTCTCCTTGTATTCCTTGGCGTATTGGCGCAGACGTGCAATGGATCGGTCGGCGATGAAGCGCTCGAAGGTCGCCTCCTCCGGCTGCTCGAGCCGCGCCGCGATGATATGGCCGTCACGGTTGCCCGGCAGCTTGCCGCGCCAGATATCGTGGGCCTTGACCGGCGGCAGGTCGTTCTCCTTGAGCCAGGCGACGTATTCCTCGTTGGCCACCGGGTTCTCGGCGCCCCAGAAGGTGTCATCGTCGCAGCCGAACTTGTCGGGCAGATTAGTGCCGCAATGGTATTTGCCGACCATGCCGACGTTGTATCCGGCGTCGCGCAGCGCCTGTGTGTAGGTCCAGTCGGTTTCCGGGATGGCGGTGGAATAGGCGATGTTCCACTCCGGGTTGGCGAGCGTCTGGTGCTTGAACGGCAGCTGGCCGGTGAGCATCGAGGAACGCGCGGGGGTGCAAATCGCGGAGGGGGTGAAGGCCTTGGTGAACAGGCATCCATCGGCGGCGAGGGAGTCGATGTTCGGCGTCTGCGCATGGGTGTTGCCCATGCATCCGAGGGTGTCGATGCGATGCTGGTCGGTCATGAAGGTGATGATGTTGCGCACGTTGTCCGGGACGACGCGCGGTTTGGTCTGGCTGTCTGCCATGAGAAGCTCCTTTGGTTGGTGCGGGTGTTGTTATGAACACGGGGATACGCGGCGGGCCGGACGGACCGGCCCGCCGGAGGGGAAGCGGCTCAGTCGCCCATTTCCTCGAGGGACTTGCCGGTGGTCTCGTGCAGATACTTCTTGGCGAAGATCACCGCCAGCACGCCGAAGACGAAGAACGCCCAGTAGGCGACGGCCGGCGACCATTCGACGACGTAGGGGAAGAGCAGCACGACAAGGAAGTTGACGAAGAAGTCGGCGCCAGAGGCCAGGGACATGGCGCTGCCGCGGATCTGGTTCGGGAACATCTCGCCCATCATCACCGAGAAGATCGGACCCCAGGAGGAGGTGAAGCCGAGCAGGAAGCAGCACAGGGCAGCGACGGCGAGGAAGCCGAGCACGGGGCTGTGGCTGATGTCGGGGCCATTGGGACCGCTCGGAGCGACGGTGAAGACGGTGGCGACCACGGCCAGCGAGATGAAGATCAGCGTGCCGCCGTACATCAGCATGCGCTTGCGGCCGACGCGGTCGACCAGCAGGATGCCCGCGGTCACACCGATGATCTTGAAGACGGTCAGGATCAGTGTCTGCTGGAAGGCCGCGGACTCAGGGACGCCGACCGCTTCGAACAGGGTGTTGGAGTAGAAGAAGATGCCGTTGGTGCCGGTCAGCTGCTGGAAGGCGGCGAGCGCCATGCCCACGCAGACGAGGCCACGCCACTTCGAACGCAGTACGGCGAAGATGCCAAGGGCCTCGTTGACGCCGCCGAGCGAGCGCTGGATGGACTCGACCTGCGCGGTGACATCGTCGGTGCCGGACAGACGCTCAAGCACCTTGGCGGCCTGCTCGTTCCTGCCCTTGGAGACCAGATAGCGCGGAGACTCGGGGATGAACGGCATGAGGATCATGTAGACCAGGGCCGGCACGATCAGGCACAGGAACATGCACTGCCACGCCTTGATGCCGAGAAACACCTCGGCGGAAGAATCGCCGGCGAGATTGGTCATCACCAGATTGACGACCGCCGCGAAGAGCAGGCCGAGGATGATAGCGAGCTGGCGGAAGGAGATCAGGCGTCCGCGGATGCGCGCCGGGGAGATCTCGGCGACGTATCCCGGGGCGACGGTCGTCGCAGCGCCGAAGCCCATGCCACCGACGATGCGGCAGAACAGCAGGAACGGGTATCCGCCCAGATAGGGGCATAACGCGCCGAAGATGGCCTCGAACATGAGGAAAGGACCGACCAGCAGCAACACACCGCGTCTGCCAATGTAGTCGGAGAGACGGCCGGCGATCAACGAGCCGATGAGACCGCCGATGATGCCCGCGGCGCCTGCGACGCCCTTGGCGAAGGAACCAAGCTGGAATTCGCTGCCGACAGCGCTGATGGCGCCATTGAGCACCATGCCCTCGAATCCGTAGAACAGCGGGCCCAGTGTGACGATGAGCGCAAGGGTCGTGGCATATCGTTCGGCCTTTCGGGCCCGTGGCGTCAGAACCACCTGTGATTCAACCATGAAAGTATCCTTTTCTCCTTTGAATCTCGATACTGAATGCCGCTAGTGATAGCTGGCGTGATTCAGTATACATCATTTCGTCAACCTTGTTGACATATTTAAGAATAACGCACGCAAAAGACTCAAAGATTACTGAAATATCAATGGTTCACGGTGAAGAAATAATTTTTATACATATATGACACATGCGTCATTTAAAGGGCTGCGCCTGGCCCGGTCCAACACCTTCGTCGGCCCGGGTCAGGCGCAGTCTCACAACGACAGCGTCTGACCCAACGTACAGGACTCCCCGGGGGCCAGCTCGACCGCATGCCCGCGGCAGAGCGCTGCCTCCACACAGACGAAGGAAGACCATTCGCCGGGCACCATGTCGGTGATCGCATCACCGATCCGCTCCCCGGGATTCCACACCACAGTCTGTTCCGCACCATCCGAACGTACATGGATGACGCGGTCGAGGACGGGATCATGCACCTCGAGCGGACGGGCGACCCCATAGACACGATCCACCTCGCCCGCGAAGGCGATGTCCTCTTCCCGCTGCACACGATCGACGCCGCCGGCCGCGGCATCCCAATATCCGACGCCCGAAAGTCCGCGCACCCGCGTACGGCGCACATCACCGACGCGTAGATAGGTGTGCAGTGCCATCTCCACGCTCGCGGACCCCTCGCCCACATTGGCGACGGTCAGCGTCATTCGCAGGCTCCCGCCAGCCCCGACCTCATATACCGCACGCAACGGCTGCCCACTGGGGTCCGCCGCATCGGCGGGCAGGTCGAGCCGATACCGCACACGGCCATCCGACGAATCGGATGGACCCTCGCAATGCCAGAAACTCAGCCGCGCCGAACCATGCTTGGGACTCAAACCAAGCGCATGCCCGTCGGCATATCCCGCCCCGAACCAAGGCGTGACCACCGGCACGCCTCCCCGGATTGGCACGCCAGCCTCCAGCACCAAGGCCGACGGACGCCATATCACAGAGGGTTGTCCCACCGGCGCCCACGACAGCACCTGAGCCCCGTAATCGCTGATCTCCAGTCGGGAATCGTCGCCATTGAACTCACGAATAACAAAGGTGTCGCTCATGCGGACAATTATAGTATGTAACCTATCTAATAAATGACACTTTCCCCGTCATCCTCATTTCATACCGCAAGGCAACATCACAAAATCGTTGCAAATATTGAAATTTCTCAATTGTATCCATCCCGACATATTTAGGCAACTATCTTGACTAATTAACTTCACCATGCTATATTCATCAATTGAAGCCTATCAACGAGCCGATTAGCCGCGCACAAGACTCGAAAAAGGAGTTCACACCGCATGCCCGCCCGCAAAGATGACACAATAGGTATTGGCATCATCGAAAAGCGCCTCTTCAAGCGCTGACGGGAGCTTTTCATGCTGCATTTCGCATCGGAACGACCCATAAGCGAGGCTCCTTTGACCAACATCGCCACAAAAACGGTGCCGTCGGATATCCGCGCCAATAACACGATGGCCGTCTTCAACCTGCTGTTCCCCGCCACGCAGATGTCCCGCGTCGAACTCAGACGGCACATCGGACTGTCACGGATGGCCATCAGCAAAGTCACCGAGGAAATGACCGACCACCGTATCATCCGAGAGACCGGTATCGACAATCGCACTGGCCGCGGCAAACGTTCGACAGTCCTCGCCATCGACACGGCATACTGGCGTGTCATCGCCATCGATCTGACGCAGTCTTTCGTCATCAGAGGCGCGCTGGTGGATCTATGCGGACGCATCGTCCAACGCGTCGAAAGCACCGTCGAAACCACCGGTGCCATCACGATCGACGACGTCATCGCCTTGATCGGGCGTCTCCGCTCCATATCCGACCTGCCCACGCTCGGCGTGGGAGTCGCCTTGCCCGGCATCGTGGACTCGGAGGGCACGGTGCTCAACGCCGTGCACCTGGGTTGGTCCCATCTGCCGCTGCGCGCACGTCTCGAGGAAGCGCTGGGACTGCCCGTGTCGGTCAACAACTCGACGCGGATGGCGCTGATCGCCGAACGATTCTTCGGCGAGGGCTCCCCCAACTCGCTGCTGGTGCGCATTGGACAGGGTGTCGGCGCGGCGCTCTGCGTCAACGACGAGGTCGTGGACGGGCAGGCCTTCACCGCCGGCGAAATCGGGCACATCACCATCGATCCCAGCGGACCGGTCTGCGCCTGTGGACGTCCGGGATGCCTGGAGACCTTCCTCTCCTCCTCGCGGCTGCATGCCATGATCGCCGAGAACCCACAACGGCGCACGCAGATCCTCTCCGAAGCCGGTCAGACCCTCGGACGGGTGCTGGCAGTCCCCGCCGGGCTGCTGGACCTCGACAACATAGCGGTCTACGGTCCTCCGGAAATCGTCAGCGAAGCGTTCCTTGGATCGATGAATGAGGAGCTGTCCGCAAGCATCTCCTTCGGCAATCGCACGGCACCCCGATTGTATCGATGCCAGCAGGGGGAGGACCTTGTGCTACGGGGACAGGCCGTGGTCGTCATCCGCACATGCGTTCCGACGATACGCGAAAGCGACGCGGGACCGGCGAAAGAGGAGGACCATCAGTGACCCTCACGCACCGCATATTCCACAAAACACACTTTTGCAATCACTTTTGCAATCGAAGGAGGACCATATGAGCGCAATCCAGGCAGGCGGAGACACGCTGCGCATCGGCATCGACGTCGGCGGCACCAAAATCGCCGGCGTGCTGCTCGCCGAGGCGGCGGACGGCGACGCGCGGCCCAAATTGCTGGCCGAGCGGTCGATACCGGCGCGGCCGGGCGCCGAACAGCTCGTCGACGACGTCGTCTCCGTCGTCGAAGCCTTGACCAAGGACGCCCCGGCCGCCGCGGGCATCGCAACGATCGGCATCGGCACCCCGGGCATGGTCGACGCGGCGAACGGCGCGGTCGAGAACATCGCCAACCTCGACATCGTGCGCGTCGAGCTCGGCGGCGAGGTCGCCCGGCGCACCGGCGTGCCCACCCGCGTCGAGAACGATGTAAACGCGGCTGCCCTCGGCGCCGCGGCCATGCTGCCGCCGACCGACGGCGCCGGCGACAAGGACACCGTCGTCTTCCTCAACCTCGGCACCGGACTGGCGGTCGGGGTGATCCGCGGCGGCGAACTGGACCACGGATACAGCAACAATGTCGGCGAAATCGGGCATGTCCCGGTCGAACCGCACCGCTGGCCCTGCGCCTGCGGACAGCGCGGCTGCCTCGAAACTGCGGCCAGCGGCGGCGCGGCGACGCGCCTGTGGCCGCAGGACGACCCGCCGATGCCGGCGATCATCGCCAAGGCCGGCAATCCGGCCGCGCCGGACCACGCGCAGGCCGCCGAAACACTCGATACCATCGTCAGCGCGATCGCCGACGCCATCGACATCGCGGCCACGGCCATCGACCCGCGCAACATCATTATCGGCGGCGGCATGGCGAAAACCGGCCGCCCGCTGCTCGACTGCATCACGACCGAGCTGCGTCGGCGCGAAGAGACAAGCCGCTTCGTCGCTTCGCTGCGTCTGCCCGACCGCCTGTCCCTGACCGACCCGGACCAGCCCGTCGGCGCGATCGGCGCGGCGCTGGCCGGCAGGGGCGCCATCTGACGCGCGCCGTCATTCCCGCACCCATCGCTCCATAACCCATCCACCAACCCCATATCAACGAAAGAAGGAAACCATGGCGGAAGTCATCATCGTCAAGGACGAGGCCGAGGCGGGTGAGATCTACGCGCGCTCCGTGGCCGATCTGATCAAGGCCAAGCCGGACGCGGTGCTCGGCCTGGCCACCGGCTCGAGCCCGCTGGCCGCCTATCAGGCGCTCGCCGCTCTTGTCAAGAAGGAATCGAACGACGTGAGCCAGGTGCGCGGCTTTGCGCTCGACGAGTATCTGGGACTGCCACTGACGCATCCGGAATCGTATCATTCGACGATCCACCGCACCGTGGTCGAGCCGCTCGGCCTCGACCCGGCGAAGGTGCATGTGCCCGGCGACGTTCTGGAGGGTGCTCCCCTGACCGACGGCGAGAAGGTCTCCGGCGCCGGCGCTGCGTATGACCAGGCGATCGCCGAGGCCGGCGGCGTCGACGTGCAGATCCTCGGCATCGGCGCCGACGGGCACATCGGCTTCAACGAGCCCGGTTCCTCGTTGGCCTCCGGCACGCGCGTCAAGACGCTGGCCGAGCGGACCCGCATCGACAACGCACGTTTCTTCAACGACGATGTGAACCAAGTCCCGATGCACTGCATCACCCAGGGCATCGGCACGATCCTCAAGGCCCGCCATCTGGTGCTGCTCGCTTTCGGCGCGGGCAAGGCCGAGGCGATCGCCGAAACCGTCGAGGGCGGCGTCTCCGCGTTCTGCCCGGCGTCGGCGCTGCAGCTGCACCCGCACGCCACGATCATCGTCGATGAGGCGGCCGCCAGCCGTCTGCGCCACAAGGGCTACTACAAGTACGCCTTCGCGCACAAGCCGTCCTGGCAGGGCATCTGAGTCCATACGCTAGTGGACCAAATCCCATGACGGATACGATTTGAAAAGAGCTTGAAATATGGACAGACAACAGATCGTCGCGCAGGTGACGGACTCGATGGAGGGCGCGCCGTCGGCCTTCGCGATTCGGGACGCGCGCAAAGTCGACGCCCGCGGCATCGAGGAACATGCTTGGATCGTGGCCGACGCCAATGGCGCGATCGCGGCGCGAGGCACGTCGGATGACGATTTCGAGGCCGCCTGCCGTGCGAATGGCATCGGAACGGATGCGGTCATCGATGCCTCGGGCAAGATCATGACCCCCGGATACGTGGACATCCATTCGCACGGCGCGTGGGAGAAAAGCTTTGACGACGGCCCGGATGGCATCGATGTGGCGCGCGCCGGGCATGCGATGCATGGCACGACCCGTCAGGTGTGTTCGCTGATCACGAATCCGATCGACGTGCAGTGCGAGAATCTGCGTAATGTGCGAGCCAAGATGGATCAACGCCCCGATATCCTCGGCGCGCATCTGGAGGGGCCGTTCCTCGCGTTGTCGCGCAAGGGTGCACACGATCCGGAATGCCTCAAGGACCCGGTGCCCGAGATCGTGGACCGGATGCTCGAGGCCGCCGACGGCTGCCTGCGCCAGATCACAATCGCCCCGGAGCTGCCGCACGGGCTCCAGGCCATCCGCAGCTTCGCGACCGCCGGTACCGTACCCGCGGTCGGCCATTGCGATGCCGACTACGAGACCGCCCGCCGCGCCTTCGACGAAGGCGCCGGCCTGATGACGCATATGTTCAACGCGATGAACGGTCTGCACCATCGCAAGCCCGGTCCGATTCCGGCGGCGGTCGAGGATCCGCGCGTCACCATCGAGCTGATCTGCGACGGCTTCCATGTGCAGGATCCGATGCTGCGGCTCGGCCTTGGTTTCGCGCCGCATCGCATCGCCTTCGTCACCGACGCGATGGCCGCCACCGACTGCCCGGACGGCGCCTACAAGCTCGGCGCGCTCGACGTGGACGTGGTCGACGGACACGCCCGACTCAAGTCCAATGGCGCGATCGCCGGCTCCACGTTGACCCTCGAGCACGCCGTGCAACGCGCGGTTCTCGAACTGGGCATGTCCCCGGTCGAGGCCATCGAGGCAGCCACGCTGACCCCGGCGAGGGCCTTCGGATTCGACCGGCCGTATCCGGTCACCGGCGCACCCCTCGGTCTGCTCGCCCCCGGATACGCCGCCGACGTGCTGCTCACTGACCCCGCCGACTGGTCCGTCCAACACGCCTGGTGCGCGGGGCGGCGAATCAAGTAACGCCACCCATACACAAAAAAGGCCGCACCGGAATCCACATTCCTATGCGGCTTTTTCGTTGCAACTCAGCTACTCCACAAACATCATTTGTGCAGAGCGAGCGCGATTACGCGCGCGGCGTCAAGGCGCAGAGGCGAAGGCGCTGAACCGTCAAAGGCGAAGCCCGGTGAGCTTCCCCTAGGTGAAGGGAGCGGTTTACCGCGACGAGCGGCACGTAGGTGTTGCGGTCGCCGTTCGAGAAGGCGCCTTTGGACACCATGTCGATCGCGGCCTTGAGGCGCGGATCGGCCTCGTAGTACTTCTTCGGCTCGTAGCCTTCGGCGTAGAGGGCGTCCACCTCGTCGACGGTCATGCCGAAGAGGAAGAAGTTCTCAGCGCCGACGGCGCTCACGGATTTCGACGTTAGCGCCGTCGAGGGTGCCGACGGTCATGGCGCCGTTGAGAGCGAACTTCATGTTGCCGGTACCGGAGGCTTCCTTGCCGGCCTGGGAGATCTGCTCGTCAAGGTCGGCGACCGGGATGAAGTGCTGTGCGAGGCGAATGTTGTAGTTCCACGGGAAGTAGACGTTCAGCTTGCCCTTGACGTCCGGGTCGTTGTTGATGACGCGGGCGACGTTGTTGATCAGCTGGATGGTCTGCTTGGCCAGATAGTAGCCCGGAGCGGCCTTGGCACCGAACACGATGGTGCGCGGCATGACAACGTCTGCGGAGATCTTGCCGGACTTGATGTCGGCGTAGCGTGCGATCACGGCGAGGATCTTCAGTGCCTGACGCTTGTATTCGTGCAGACGCTTGACCATGGTGTTGATCAAGGTGTTCGGGTCGATGTCGAAGCCGTATTCGCGCTTGGCGTAGTTGGCGAAGTCAACCTTGTTGGCCTTCTTGACGGCGGCGAACTTCTTGACGAACTCATCGTCCTTGGCCAGCGGCTCGAGGCCCTTGAGCAGTTCCAGATCGGCGACCCACTTGTCGGTGCCCAGACCCTCGGTGATGAGG
>OKVT01000323.1_pt1 | contig 12174 bp, 13 predicted proteins | sample 1606951 | NCBI WGS metagenome assembly OKVT01 (sample SAMN03281019, study PRJEB24777) | human gut metagenome | isolation source: fecal sample PR141 from 1 month old male Chinese infant, vaginal delivered... | place: Singapore | collected 2005-11-08
AAGTTATCTCCTTTACCACCGTCGAATTCAACACCATCAATTGTACCAACGAAGTCGATCACTACTGTATCCCCTTCAGCAGCAGCGCCTTCTTTAACGACCAATTCAGCCAAGTTGTTGCGTTCGCGTTCGATACGAGCGTCTACATCAGCGTCTGTGACTTCTTTAGAAACTTCTACTGAAACTTCAAGGTCTTTGTAAGCACCCAATTTAACTTCAGGTTTTGTCACAACAGCTGCTGTCAATGTCCAGTCTTGACCTTTTTCCATAGAAACAACGTCAAATGTTGGTTGAGCAACGACTTCAAGACCTGCTTCTTTCACAGCTGCTTCATAAGCTGCAGGAAGAACATCATTCAAAGCATCTTGGTAAAGAGCTTCTTCACCAAAACGTTGGTTGAAGATTGGACGAGGAATATGACCTTTACGGAATCCAGGTACGTTCAAAGTTTTCTTAACAGATTCAAACACACGGTCCAAAGCTGGTTTGATTTGTTCTTGACTGATTGTGAAAGTCAATACACCATGGTTTGTTTCTTTGTTTTCAAATGATACAGACATTCTGTCTCTCCTTAAAATAATATAGTCATTCTCTATAATTTTACCATAAAAGTTTGAAAAAGCAAGTTTTAAAACGGATTTACATCTCTTTTAGTTCAAAAAAACTAGCTCCTGAAAGCTAGTTGATATTATGCTTTTCGGATCGGGTCTTCCTGGTATCGTGCTCGGGATCCACCGATCAATTTTGGCCGACTAGCGAGGGCTGTGACATGGGCACCTCCTAGTTCACGCAGGGCTGAACGAATGGGGACTTGGACATGTTTGACATGCATCCCAACCGAGGTATCTCCGATATCTAGTCCCGCTTGAGCTGTGATAAATTCCACTTCGACAGGATCTTTCAAGTACTTGAAAGCTGCGAGTTGTCCTGAACCACCTGCGTGAAGGCTTGGAAGGACATTGACGATTTCGAGATCCTTCTTTTCAGCCAACTCTCGCTCAACCACCAAGGCCCGATTGAGGTGTTCACACCCTTGAACTGCAAGAAAAATTTCTCTTGATGTCAATTCGTCCAGCAAGGTTTTAACAATCACCTCACCGATTTCGATACTCGACGCCTTGCCGATTTGACCTCCCGCTACTTCACTTGAAGATAGGCCTAAGACTAGAATTTGCCCCTGGCGAAGATTGGCCTTGTCTAAAACATCACAAAGAATGAGCCCTGTATCTTTCTTCAGTTGCTCCAGATCCATGAGTTAGCTTCCTTTCTTTTGGAAGGCATAATAGACCACATAGCCTAAAGCCATTCCAACAAAATTCTGAGCAAGGTTATTTGGAATATCCGAGATAGCAGCTCCCCAGCCATTGCCTAAAAAGAGAGCAGAAGCTAGTGCGTAGCCGCCTACCATGACGACTGTCGCAAGAAGCAAGCCTAGGTAACGAGCTTTTCCCTTGAAGCCAGCGAAATAGCCTTGTCCCCCGTGAAAGAGGAGGCTAAAGAACATCCACTGAGGATAACCTGAAATGAGGTCGAGTAAAAAGGCTCCGACACCACCAACAATAGCGCCTTCCTTACGTCCAAAATAGAAGGCTGTGAAGTATACACCCAGATCTAACAGGGTGACAATCCCTGTGGGAGTTGGGAGTTTGGTATAGTAGCCAAGAACCACCGTCAAGGCTGTCAAAATGGAAAGGCGGGCAATGAGTTGAGTTCGATTAGATGTCATATTGTACTACTCCATACTGGTCTGAATGTTGAATCGCTTGGAAGACAAAGTCTTTAGAGGCTTTAACAGCTTCAAACGGTGATTTCCCTTTCACCAACTGGCTGGAAATGCTTGACGCAAAGGTACAACCAGCTCCTGTATTGTTCTTTTCCAAGACTGGCTCTTCAATGACGGTGAAGTCTGTACCATCATAAAAGACATCGATAGCCTTTTCTTTATTGAGACGATTGCCGCCTTTGACCACGACAGTTGGAGCTCCTAATTCATGGAGTTTGCGAGCAGCAGCTTTCATATCGTCGAGCGATTGAATCTTGCTTTGGGTCAGGATCTCAGCTTCTGGTAGGTTTGGCGTAATGATGGTCACATAAGGGAAGAACTTGATCAATTCGTCTCGAAGAGCTGAAACTTCCACATCATGACTTTCCTTGCAGACCAAGACAGGATCGAGCACTACTGGGATATCTGCATGAGCTTTGACATAGTCCAAAGCTAGGTCTGCCACTTGGACATTTGGCAAGAGGCCGAGTTTAATAGCAGAGAAAGGAACATCTTTGAGGGAACCCATTTGTTGAGCGAAAGTGGTTGGATCTACTGGAATCACTTCAAAACCATGCTCGGTCATAGCTGTCAAACAAGTTACCGCCACAAAGCCATGTTGTTTGTTGGTTGTATAGGTTGCAAGGTCTGCATGAAGACCTCCCCCACTAAAAATATCATTTCCTGAAATTGCGAGAATTAATTCATTACTCATAGCGTATCTCCTTTAAATATAAGCCATTGGGCGCTGCTGTTGGACCCGCGAGAGTGCGGTCCTTCTTTTCCAAAATCAGATCGATCTGCTCGATCGGCATCCGATCATTTCCGATCTTTAGCAAAGTTCCCACCATATTGCGAATTTGCTTGTAGAGAAAGCCATTGCCTGAAAAGGTAAAGAGTAGGCGATGATGGTTGGCATCCTCGACCAAGCGAGCCTCTGTAATCGTGCGAACCTTATCCTCCACGCTGGTTCCCGAAGCTGTAAAACCAGTGAAGTCATGAGTCCCTTCCAATTTTTTGATAGCCACTTGCATCTTGTCTACATCCAAAGGATAAGGGTAGTGAGTTGCATAATGGCGCATCATGGGATTTTTAGGACGTCCATAATCCACGATAAATTCATAGGTTTTGCTGTGCTTGTTGTAGCGTGAGTGAAAGTCATCTGAAACCGTCTCAACACGAATCACATCGATATCCTCAGGTGTTTGAGTATCCAGGGCAAAGCGGAGCTTCTCCTCATCCCGCGCTTGGGGGAGATCAAAATGAATTACCTGTCCAAGAGCATGGACACCTGCATCCGTTCGGCCGGCACCATTTACGGTGACAGGCTTTCCTTGATTGAGACGCGTCAAGGTCTTTTCGATTTCTTCTTGCACACTCCGAGCATGCGGTTGGCGTTGAAACCCTGCAAACAAGGTCCCGTCATATGAAATGGTTGCTTTGTATCGTGTCATAATCTTATTGTAACAAGAGATGAAGAGGGATACAAGAGTGAGAAACTCAAACTGTCCGGGTACAGTTTGTAAAAAAATGAGGCTGGGACAAAAGTCCTAGCCTCTCAATTGTCTTTGGATTGTCAAGCAAGACGCAGTGGTTGAGTGGGCTCTACTACGCTGATTTCTTCAGTTTTTACAAGCCCTAGGCAACTGTACGGAGGTGGGACGACGAAATCGAATTCTAACGAATGACCGATTTCTTCCCCACTCTCACATTGTTTATAAGTCATCCAAGGCATCTTTCATCTTATCAAAGAAGCCTTTTTTCTTTGGATTTACCTTGATATCGCCAGCTTCCGCAAATGCACGAAGAGCTTCTTTTTGCTTGTCATTTAAACCAGTCGGGGTAACGACATTGACTGAGACGTACTGGTCTCCCATGGCACCACCACGAAGACTAGGCGCTCCTTTTCCACGGAGTCGGAATTTCTTACCGGTTTGGGTCCCTTCAGGAATCACCAAATCAACATCTCCATGCACGGTTGGCACATGAACCGTATCTCCAAGTGCTGCTTGGACAAAGTTCAAATCTAACTTGTAGTAGATGGTTGAACCATCCCGTTCAAACTGATTACTTGGCTCTACACTGACAACGACATACAAATCACCATAAGGTCCACCATTAAAGCCTGCTTCTCCTTGACCCGCTAAGCGGATTTGTTGACCTGTTTCAACTCCTGCAGGAATCTTGACGTTCACGCTATGGGCTTGTTTTTCATGACCAGTACCTCGACAAGTGGTACAAGGGTCCTTGATTTCTTGACCACGACCATGACAGACATCACAGGTCACTTGACGGCGCATCATCCCAAGAGGGGTTTGCGTATCCACATTGATGACACCAGAACCATGACAGCGACCACAAGTCACCGGACTCGTCCCTGGTTTTGCCCCAGAGCCATGACAAGTATGACAACTGGATTCTCGATTGTACTTCACTTCTTTTTCAACACCAAAAATCGCTTCTTCAAACTTGAGATTGACGCGGTATTGGAGGTCATCCCCTTGACGAGGTGCATTTGGATTACGACTTGCACCACCTCCAAAGAAGCTAGAGAAGATGTCTTCAAAGCCACCAAAACCAGCGCCATCAAAGCCACCAAAGCCACCAGCTCCACCACCGAAGCCACCATTGGCACCCGCAGCACCATATTGGTCATAAGCAGCTCGTTTTTGCTCATCACTTAAAGTCTCATAAGCTTCTTGAACTTCCTTGTACTTTTCCTCAGCACCAGGTTCCTTGTTGATATCTGGGTGATATTTTTTAGATAATTTCCGATAGGCTTTCTTGATCTCATCTTGAGAAGCATTCTTTGAAACGCCCAAACGGTCATAAAATTCAGTATTGTTCATTTAAGATACCAAGACCGTAAAATTCGACTGAAAAATAGGAAATCTGACGCAGGAGCGATGCTCCTAGACAGATTTATCTTTTTTCCGAGAATTTAGGTCGGGTTCAATTCCTTTCTTTTATATTAAATCAGAATTTTTGGGAACCCGTGTTCAGTTGAGAACACTCTTTGTTCCTTTCTTTTATATTGCGAATCAAACCTCGATTTAGGTCGGGGTCGATTCCTTTCTTTCACATTGAGGAAGAAACCTCAGAGCTCGAGTTCAATCCCCCGAACGCTCTTTGTTCCTTTCTTTTATCGTTTCAAAACGGACCCAAAATATTGGTATCGTTTCTTTTTTACCGAAAAACAGAGGCTGGGTTGCAACCTCTGGATTTCTTTTTATCATTATTAACATTCTTAACGAGTTAGGCTTAACTGAGTTTCGGCTAAAAACTTCGGAAAAAAGATAAGCCATCTTTTGTGCATCGCACAAGGCGATGGCTTCCTATTTTTCTTTCGTTTTCTTAACGCCTCAACATCTTACTTTTCCGTAAACTCTCCGTCTACGACGTCATCGCCGCCTGCGTTTCCTGTTGCTTGTGCGCCTTCAGCTCCTGCTTGAGCTTGTTGCGCTGCTGCGGCTTGTTCGTAGAGTTTAACGGCAAGAGCTTGAGCTTTTTCGTTAAGAGCTTCCAATTTAGCTTTCATGTCTTCAAGGTTACCTGATTCTTGAGCTTTCTTAAGGTCATCCAATCCTGCTTGAGCAGCATCGCGTTCAGCATCGAATCCTTTACCTTCAGTTTCCTTGATTGTCTTTTCAGTCGCAAAGATCGCTTGGTCTACTTCATTACGAAGGTCTACTTCTTCTTTCCGTTTCTTATCTGCTTCTGCATTTGCTTCGGCATCTTTCATCATTTTTTCGATTTCTTCATCTGTCAAACCTGAGTTTGATTGGATAACAATTGTTTGTTCTTTTTGAGTTCCAAGGTCTTTGGCCTTAACAGATACGATACCGTTCTTGTCGATATCAAATGTTACTTCGATTTGTGGGATACCACGAGGTGCAGCTGGGATGTCTGTCAATTGGAAACGTCCAAGAGTCTTGTTATCTGCTGCCATTGGGCGTTCACCTTGAAGAACGTGGATATCAACGGCTGGTTGGTTGTCTGCTGCAGTTGAGAAGACTTGTGATTTAGATGTTGGAATAGTAGTGTTGCGTTCAATGAGTTTTGTAAATACTCCACCCATTGTTTCAATACCAAGTGACAATGGTGTTACGTCAAGAAGGACAACGTCTTTGACATCACCAGTGATGACACCCCCTTGAATAGCAGCACCCATAGCAACCACTTCATCAGGGTTCACTGATTTATTTGGTTCTTTACCAGTTTCAGCCTTAACAGCTTCTACAACAGCTGGGATACGAGTTGAACCACCAACAAGGATGACTTCATCGATTTCTGACAAGCTCAAACCTGCATCTGAAAGAGCTTGACGAACTGGAGTTTTTGTACGATCTACAAGTTCACGAGTTAAATCGTCGAATTTAGCACGAGTCAAGGTCATTTCCAAGTGAAGAGGTCCAGCAGCACCAGCGGTGATGAATGGCAAGCTGATTTGAGTTGAAGTGACACCAGAAAGGTCTTTCTTAGCTTTTTCAGCTGCGTCTTTCAAACGTTGAAGAGCCATCTTGTCTGTTGACAAGTCGATACCATTTTCTTTCTTGAATTCTTCAACCATGTAATCGATAATTTTTTGGTCAAAGTTATCACCACCGAGTTTGTTATCCCCTGCAGTTGCCAATACGTCGAAGACACCGTCACCCAATTCAAGAATAGACACGTCAAATGTACCACCACCTAGGTCAAATACCAAGATTTTTTCTTCTTTATCTGTCTTATCCAAACCGTAAGCAAGGGCTGCTGCAGTTGGTTCGTTAACGATCCGTTCTACTTCAAGACCAGCGATTTTACCAGCGTCTTTTGTTGCTTGACGTTGAGCATCGTTGAAGTAAGCAGGGACTGTGATAACAGCTTTGGTTACTTTCTCACCAAGGTAGTCTTCAGCGTAGCCTTTCAAGTATTGAAGGATCATAGCTGAGATTTCTTGTGGAGTGTATTCTTTGCCGTTTGCAGAAACTTTTTCAGAAGTTCCCATTTTAGATTTGATAGAGATGACTGTATCTGGGTTTGTGACTGCTTGACGTTTTGCTGCGTCACCAACGATGATTTCTCCGTTTTTGAATGATACTACAGATGGAGTTGTACGGTTTCCTTCTGGGTTTGCGATGATTTTGCTTTCAGTTCCTTCAAGAACTGCTACTGCTGAGTTTGTTGTACCTAAGTCAATACCGATAATTTTAGACATGTGTTTTCTCCTTGTTAGTTAATTTTCTATTTTTGATATTTCCCTTAAGTGGTGGGGACGTGAGCAAATCCCTCCGGGATTTCATCACTTATTTTTGAGCCTATTGTCTCAAAAATCCCCTATTTCAGTAGCATAAGCTACTGAAACTTTCCCCACGGTGAGAAATATCTCCCTTGCAAGCCTCCGGCTTGCCTCTTATCTTTCTTCATAGTTTAGTGTCGTTTCGGACAAGTTTTTTTAAGCTATCTAGCCTAGTTATAAACAACCACCATGGCTGGGCGTAGGATGCGGTCATGGAGTTTGTAGCCTTTTTGGAAGACTTGGGCGATGGTATCTGCTGGATGTTCATCGTCTGCTGGGAGAGTTTGGATAGCCATATGGTAGTTATGGTCAAATTCACCGTCAGCTGCGATTTCTTCGATTCCTTCTTCTTTCAAAGCGTGAATCAAGCTTTCTTGCACCATTTCCAAGCCCTTCTTCACATCATCTGTCAAACCTTCAACTGCGAGTGCACGCTCAAGGTTATCCAAAGAAGGGAGAATCGCTTTTGCCAAGTCCTGGCTGCGATAACGTTGCAAGTTTTGACGCTCTTCATTGGCACGGCGTTGGATATTTTGCATTTCTGCATGAGCGCGAAGGTATTTATTTTCGAACTCATCCGCACGTTCATTTGCCAAGTCCAATTCAGACTTCTCAGGAGTTGTTTCTTCTACCGTTTCCACAACTTCCTCTTCTGGGACTTCTTCTACTTCTTCATTTTTTATATCTTGGGCCATTTTCGCCTCCTTTAATGATTTCAATCTTAATGTACTTCGTAATGATTACTACTGAGGTAGCGGTAAAAATCTGTCAACTTCATGGTCAAAACACGGTTGACCACATTGACTTGGTTGATTAGTTGCTGATAATCCAGATTGACGGGGCCGATAATGGCTAGAATCCCAACTCCCCGATAAGGAATGAGGAACTTGCTACTAATCACCGCTAAGTCTGCTAGGCAGGATTCTTGACTGTCCGCAACTCGGACATTTTGCATCTGATCTTCATGCAGACCCTCACGAATCTCCAAGGCCACCTTTTGCGGCTGATCAAAGAACTGATAGGCTGCTAGATTGGCAAAATTCAAGAGATTGACCTTGCCCGCCATCACAATGTTTTCGTTGAACATTTCCTTAAAGATATGTTCAAAGAGATCGATCACATTGTCCGTTGTTGTAAAGTAACGCTGGATAATCTGCGGAATCTCCGTCCGAATCTTGTAGTGAATATCTAGAACGGTGTGGCCGAGGAAACGTTCCTGAATGATGCTCTTCAGTTTCAGCAAATCCTCCTGCAAGAAGTTCCTTGGAATCAGAAACTGACTGGTAACCGTTCGAGACTCGTCTAGGGTGAATACTGCCAAGGCTGTATGTTGCCCCAAAACAACGATATCAAAGGCTGTCAAACGTTGCCTGCTGGGCTCAACATCCAGTGCCACTACCGTACAGCCACTCAGGTCTGTCAGTAGATTAGCAGCTTCTTGCAGAATATCCTCTAGCTTGAAGAATTCCTGATCAAAGGCTTTAACAATCTCATATACCTCATTTTCAGCCAGTCGATCAAAATCCAGTGAATGTTTCACATAGTATTGAAAACCAGCAACACTTGGCATCCGACCACTTGAAGTATGAGCCTTTTCAAGCAAACCTTGCTTTTCTAGAGCCGCCATGTCATTACGAATGGTTGCACTGCTAGAGTTAATAGACTCTTGTAAGGCTTTGGATCCGACAGGTTCGTGCGTTTTGGTAAAGATGTCAATAATCAGATTTAAAATATCCTGCTGACGCTCTGTAACCATCTCATCACTCCTCTCTGTCTGATCAATTAGCACTCGATACACTCAAGTGCTAACTTATGATTCTATTATACACCCTTAAAAGAGAATGTCAAGATAAAAACTCAAAAAATTAGCACTCTTTTGTCAAGAGTGCTAAAAATCAGTCTAAAGACATAGAACCTTACTGTTCATCTACTTGATATTTCCTTTTAAGTCTTAAAAAACCATAGATTAGATAAGAAATCATAAAGGCATAGAGAGCAAAAATGACAAAGAAAGACATAGAAAGTTCTTCTTTAAATAAACTCATACAAACAACCAAACCACCTAAGAAAGTAGCTGTACATGAACGAAGTCTATATCGCATAACTTCCCATCTGAGATCCTTACTCATATAGACTTGATCCTCCGTAAGTAAATCAGAAGATGATTTACGAAGAATTGAACAAAAACCTGTTTCTATCAATTCCCAACCTCTATATCGAAAATCTTGCAATTCATGCTGATACTTTTTAAGAAATCTAGAATCATAGATACGGTAGATAATATCGTCTGGTTGACATTGGTCAAAATAGAAAAAACCAAAACGACTCGTTCTATACCTCCAACCTTTCAAATGCATCTCATGTAAATATTCTTCTTTCTTGTCCAAATCAAGAATAGTGAAAATCCGAAATTGCTTTTTATTTATCATGACTTCCCCTCCAATTTTAAACATACCTACCCTATCATAAATCTGATAATTCCTTCTTTTTATGCCATAACTTCCAGCTAATATAGACAACCATTAACAAAAGGATTAAAGACAAGAAAATATCTAGCCCGACCGCAAGTAAACCCCATAGACCATACGCATTACTTCTATTGAGCAATTTAAGTAAGAATGGTATATGTATGGCTAGCAAAAGTAAAACAGGTACTAATCGCAGTCTTAAAATGCGGTTAACCATAGCTAACTTCCCAGCAGCGTCATTATAGATTTCAAATTCTACATTCGATTCAATTTCAGAATGTGCTTTTCTAAAATAGGAAAAACTATTAAAGTCTGTAATATGCTCCCAGCCACAGTCTTTAAACAGTTGTAAATAGGAGGCTCTCTCTGATTTTTCCATTGGGTAAAAATCCAACTGATAAGACACTTGCTCAGGGTGACACTTTTCAAAGGTATACTTAACTGCAAACAATAAGATAGAATAGCTTACTTTTCTAAGTTTCCAGCCCTTAGCATGCATTTCTCTAAAGCATAGAGCCTCCCTCTCATAATCCGCAATTGTAAAAATTCGATAAACAATTTTCTTTTCCATCATCCTTCCTCCCGACTATTTCTGTAGAGGCGTTCAATACGCTTCAATTCAATATCTAAGACTTTTCGTCCCAAGTCTGTAATCTGATAGATTTTCCGTTTTTCCTCTTCTCGGACAAAGGAAATCAAACCATCCTTTTCCATCTTTGACAAGGTTCCATACATAGTTCCAGGACTAATCGAAACTTGCGAATCCGTCATCTCCTTGACCTTTTGCGTAATACTATAACCATAACCTTCCTTTTGCAGACAGAACAAGATATAAAAACCCGTTTCCGTCATGGGAAGATAAACTCGACGAATCTTATCCGTTAATTCCATTTATAGCTACCTCCTATCCAGTTCGATATATCACACCTCGATATAAAACGCAAGAAAAAAAGACCGCCCTCAGGCAGGCAATCTTTCTTCTATATTAGTAAAGATCTAAATAGTTATCAATTTCCCATTGTGAAACGAAGGTTGCATAACTTGCCCATTCGATTCGTTTAGCTTCAAGGAAACTAGTATAGATATGTTCTCCAAGAGCTGCTCTGACAACCTCATCTTCTGTCAAAGCCTTCAAAGCGTTGTGAAGAGTTGATGGAAGGTCTGTAATACCAGCTTCTTTACGCTCTTCTGCTGTCATGATGTAGATATTTTCTTCGATAGGAGCTGGTGCTTCGATTTTATTTTCAATACCATACAAACCAACTTCCAACAGAACCGCCATAGCGATGTATGGGTTAGCCATTGGATCCACTGAACGTAACTCAAGACGAGTTCCCATACCACGTGAAGCAGGCACGCGCACAAGTGGCGAACGGTTACGACCAGCCCAAGCAATGTAAACAGGCGCTTCATAACCTGGAACCAAACGTTTGTATGAGTTAACTGTTGGGTTCATGATGGCAGTATAGTTGTAGGCATGCTTGATCAAACCGCCAAGGAAATGGTAGGCAGTTTCTGACAACTGCATCCCTTTTGGATCATTTGGATCAAAGAAGGCATTATTTCCTTCTGCATCAAACAAGGACATATTACAGTGCATACCTGAGCCAGCAATACCAAATTTCGGTTTAGCCATAAAGGTTGCGTAAAGGCCATGTTTTCGAGCAATGGTTTTAACAACAAGTTTAAAGATTTGAATCTTATCACAAGCACGGAGGACTTCATCGTACTTAAAGTCAATCTCGTGTTGTCCAACCGCAACCTCGTGGTGACTGGCTTCTACTTCAAATCCCATTTTGGTCAAGACATTCACAATCTCACGACGTGTATTGTCCGCAAGGTCAGTAGGGGCTAAATCAAAGTAGCCACCCTTGTCATTTACTTCAAGTGTTGGGTCCCCATTTTCATCCAACTTAAATAGGAAGAATTCTGGCTCTGGACCAAGGTTGAAAGATTTGAATCCCACTTCTTCCATGTGACGAAGAGCACGTTTCAAATTGCCACGAGGGTCACCTGCAAATGGTTCACCTTCTGTTGTATAGACATCACAGATCAAACCTGCAACACTTCCATTTTCATCTCCCCAAGGGAAGACTGTCCATGTATCCAAGTCTGGATGCAAGTACATATCTGACTCATTGATACGTACAAAACCTTCAATAGAAGATCCATCAAACATAGCCTTGTTTGACAAGACTTTATCTAACTGTTCATCTGTAGCAGGAATTTCGACGTTCTTCATCGTCCCCAAAATATCTGAGAACATAAGACGAATAAAGGTAACATTTTTTTCCTTGACTTCACGACGAATATCTGCAGCTGTGATTGGCATGAGTTTTCTCCTTAATGTATGACTACTTGCGGTTGCCTAACCGCGACCAAAAGGCGACCGTACTGAAGCAAAGCGACCCTGTTGGAGGAGTTCATTGTGAAGTGCACGACGCACCTCAGTCTGACTCACCGCTTTCTTGGATTTCGCTTCACGTTCAGCATATTTTTTCTTAATGGCAGCGATATTATAACCTTCAGAGATATAATCTTTGATTTCAAGCAGACGATCCATGTCATTCAAGGAATACATGCGACGGTTCCCTTCGTTTCGATCAGGCTTAATCAACTCTTGATCTTCATAATAACGAATCTGGCGCGCCGATAGATCGGTCAAC
>OKVT01000325.1_pt1 | contig 12045 bp, 7 predicted proteins | sample 1606951 | NCBI WGS metagenome assembly OKVT01 (sample SAMN03281019, study PRJEB24777) | human gut metagenome | isolation source: fecal sample PR141 from 1 month old male Chinese infant, vaginal delivered... | place: Singapore | collected 2005-11-08
GTCGGAGATAAGATGGCCGGTCGTCACGGAAACAAAGGGGTTGTATCCCGTATCGTTCCTGTAGAAGACATGCCTTACCTTCCAGACGGAACTCCAGTCGATATCATGTTGAACCCACTTGGGGTGCCATCTCGTATGAATATCGGTCAGGTTATGGAGCTCCACCTTGGTATGGCTGCTCGTACTCTTGGTATTCACATCGCAACACCAGTCTTTGACGGAGCAAGTTCTGAAGATCTTTGGTCAACTGTTAAAGAAGCTGGTATGGATAGCGATGCCAAAACAATCCTTTACGATGGCCGTACTGGGGAACCGTTTGATAACCGTGTTTCTGTCGGTGTCATGTACATGATCAAACTTCACCACATGGTTGATGATAAATTGCACGCGCGTTCAGTCGGACCATACTCAACCGTTACCCAACAACCACTCGGAGGTAAAGCTCAGTTTGGTGGACAACGTTTCGGTGAGATGGAGGTTTGGGCTCTTGAAGCCTACGGTGCGTCAAATGTCCTTCAAGAAATCTTGACTTACAAGTCTGACGATATCAACGGACGTTTGAAAGCTTATGAAGCTATTACAAAAGGAAAACCAATTCCAAAACCAGGTGTTCCAGAATCCTTCCGAGTTCTTGTCAAAGAATTGCAATCTCTTGGTCTTGACATGCGTGTCCTAGACGAAGATGACCAAGAAGTGGAACTTCGCGACTTGGATGAAGGAATGGACGAAGATGTCATCCACGTAGATGACCTTGAAAAAGCCCGCGAAAAAGCAGCCCAAGAGGCTAAAGCAGCCTTTGAAGCTGAAGAAGCTGAGAAAGCAACAAAAGCGGAAGCAACAGAAGAAGCTGCTGAATAAGAATAAGCAGTTCACTTAGAATAGAAAGGGAAGAAATAGTGGTTGATGTAAATCGTTTTAAAAGTATGCAAATCACCCTAGCTTCTCCAAGTAAAGTCCGTTCATGGTCTTATGGAGAAGTCAAAAAACCTGAAACAATCAATTACCGTACCTTGAAACCAGAACGTGAAGGACTCTTTGATGAAGTTATCTTTGGTCCTACAAAAGACTGGGAATGTGCTTGTGGTAAGTACAAACGCATTCGTTACAGAGGGATTGTTTGTGACCGCTGTGGGGTTGAAGTAACGCGTACGAAAGTTCGTCGTGAGCGTATGGGGCACATTGAGTTGAAAGCTCCTGTATCTCACATCTGGTACTTCAAGGGGATTCCAAGCCGTATGGGCTTGACCCTTGATATGAGCCCTCGTGCCCTCGAGGAAGTTATCTACTTTGCGGCTTATGTAGTGATTGATCCTAAGGATACACCACTTGAGCACAAGTCTATCATGACAGAGCGCGAATACCGTGAGCGCTTGCGTGAATATGGTTATGGATCATTCGTTGCCAAGATGGGTGCCGAAGCCATCCAAGACCTTTTGAAACAAGTAGATCTTGAAAAAGAAATTGCTGAACTCAAAGAAGAGTTAAAAACAGCTACTGGACAAAAACGTGTCAAAGCCATCCGTCGTTTGGATGTTTTGGATGCCTTTTACAAGTCTGGAAACAAACCTGAATGGATGATTCTCAACATCCTTCCGGTTATTCCACCAGATCTTCGTCCAATGTTGCAGTTGGATGGTGGCCGTTTTGCCTCATCTGACTTGAATGACCTTTACCGCCGTGTTATTAACCGTAACAACCGTTTGGCTCGTTTGCTTGAGTTGAATGCACCAGGTATCATCGTTCAAAATGAGAAGCGTATGCTTCAAGAAGCGGTCGACGCTTTGATTGACAATGGTCGTCGTGGTCGTCCGATCACAGGACCAGGTAGCCGTCCTCTTAAATCATTGAGCCACATGCTTAAAGGGAAACAAGGACGCTTCCGTCAAAACTTGCTCGGTAAACGTGTTGACTTCTCAGGACGTTCCGTTATCGCCGTTGGTCCAACTCTTAAGATGTACCAATGTGGTGTGCCACGTGAAATGGCGATTGAGCTCTTTAAACCATTTGTGATGCGTGAAATCGTTGCTCGTGATATCGTACAAAACGTCAAAGCAGCTAAACGCTTGGTGGAACGTGGAGATGAGCGTATCTGGGATATCCTTGAAGAAGTGATTAAAGAACACCCAGTACTTTTGAACCGCGCACCGACCCTTCACCGTTTGGGTATCCAAGCCTTCGAGCCAGTCTTGATTGATGGTAAGGCTCTTCGCTTGCACCCACTTGTCTGTGAAGCCTACAATGCCGACTTTGACGGGGACCAAATGGCCATCCACGTACCGCTTTCAGAAGAAGCCCAAGCAGAAGCTCGTATCCTCATGCTAGCTGCTGAGCACATCTTGAATCCGAAAGATGGTAAACCAGTTGTTACTCCATCTCAGGACATGGTTTTGGGTAACTACTACTTGACTATGGAAGAAGCTGGTCGTGAAGGTGAAGGAATGGTCTTCAAGGACCGTGACGAAGCGGTTATGGCTTACCGTAATGGTTATGTTCACCTTCACTCACGTGTTGGTATCGCAACAGACAGCCTCAACAAACCTTGGACAGAAGAGCAAAAACACAAGGTCTTGCTTACAACAGTTGGTAAAATCCTCTTCAACGACATCATGCCAGAGGGTCTACCATACTTGCAAGAACCAAACAATGCCAACTTGACAGAAGGCGTTCCAGCTAAATACTTCTTGCCACTTGGTGGAGATATCAAGGAAGCTATCAGCAAACTTGAACTCAACCCTCCATTCAAGAAGAAAAACCTTGGAAATATCATCGCTGAAATCTTCAAACGTTTCCGTACGACAGAAACTTCTGCCCTACTTGACCGTATGAAGAACCTCGGTTACCACCACTCAACTCTTGCAGGATTGACAGTGGGTATTGCCGATATCCCAGTCGTTGATGACAAGGCTGAAATCATTGAAGAATCACACAAACGTGTAGAACAAATCACCAAACAATTCCGTCGTGGTATGATTACAGACGACGAGCGTTACAATGCCGTTACAGCTGAATGGCGTGCTGCCCGTGAAAAACTAGAGAAACGTTTGATTGCCAACCAAGATCCTAAGAACCCAATCGTTATGATGATGGACTCTGGAGCCCGTGGTAACATTTCAAACTTCTCACAACTTGCTGGTATGCGTGGTTTGATGGCGGCTCCGAATGGTCGTATCATGGAATTGCCAATCCTTTCAAACTTCCGTGAAGGTTTGTCAGTACTCGAAATGTTCTTCTCAACTCACGGTGCTCGTAAAGGGATGACCGATACGGCCTTGAAGACTGCCGACTCAGGTTACTTGACTCGTCGTCTGGTTGACGTTGCCCAAGACGTGATCATTCGTGAAGATGACTGTGGAACAGACCGTGGTCTCTTGATCCGCTCTATCACAGAAGGCAAAGAGATGATTGAGTCTCTTGAAGAACGTCTCAATGGTCGTTACACTAAGAAAACGGTTCGCCATCCAGAAACTGGTGAAGTCATCATCGGCCCAGATGAATTGATTACCGAAGACAAGGCGCGTGAAATCGTCAATGCTGGTGTGGAAGAAGTAACTATCCGCTCTGTATTTACATGTAACACTCGTCATGGTGTCTGCCGTCATTGCTACGGTATCAACTTGGCGACTGGTGATGCGGTTGAAGTGGGTGAAGCAGTCGGTACAATCGCTGCCCAATCTATCGGGGAACCTGGTACACAGCTTACAATGCGTACCTTCCACACGGGTGGTGTTGCCTCAAATACCGATATCACGCAAGGTCTTCCTCGTGTCCAAGAAATCTTTGAAGCCCGCAATCCTAAAGGGGAAGCAGTTATCACAGAAGTCAAAGGACAAGTTACTGCAATCGAAGAAGATGCTTCAACTCGTACTAAGAAAGTCTTCGTCAAGGGTGAAACTGGTGAAGGCGAATATGTAGTACCATTTACAGCTCGTATGCGTGTTGAAGTTGGAGACCAAGTCTCTCGTGGTGCAGCCTTGACAGAAGGTTCTATCCAACCAAAACGTCTCCTTGCTGTACGTGATGTCTTGTCAGTTGAAACTTACTTGCTCGGTGAAGTACAAAAAGTTTACCGTAGCCAAGGGGTAGAAATCGGTGACAAACACATCGAGGTCATGGTTCGTCAAATGATCCGTAAAGTTCGTGTCATGGATCCAGGGGATACAGACCTTCTCATGGGTACACTTTTGGATATCAACGATTTTACAGATGCTAACAAAGATGTCCTTATCGCAGGTGGTGTTCCAGCGACTGGTCGTCCAGTCCTTATGGGAATCACCAAAGCCTCACTTGAAACAAACAGCTTCTTGTCAGCAGCTTCCTTCCAGGAAACAACTCGTGTCCTTACAGACGCAGCTATCCGTGGTAAGAAAGATCATCTCCTTGGACTCAAGGAAAATGTTATCATCGGTAAGATCATCCCAGCAGGTACTGGTATGGCTCGTTACCGTAATCTTGAACCACATGCTATCAACGAAGAAGAATACCTTAATCCTCCAGTAGAGGAAGAAGGAAACGAAGAAACAACAGAAGTAGTTGTGGATACTGCCGTTGAAACTGTGGAAGAAACAGTAGAATAAAAGAGAATGGAGAACCTTCGGGTTCTCCATTCTCTTTTCTGAAAATTTTCTCCATTTTTCCATGAAATATGGTAAAATAATACTCAATGAAAATCAAAGAGCAAACTAGCCGCAGGTTGCTCAAAGCACTGCTTTGAGGTTGTGGATAGAACTGACGAAGTCAGTAACCATACCTACGGCAAGGCGACGTTGACGTGGTTTGAAGAGATTTTCGAAGAGTATAAAAGAAAGAAGCTGACAAAGGAGACAGGTATGGAACAAACATTTTTTATCATTAAACCAGACGGTGTAAAAAGAGGATTAGTGGGTGAAGTGTTGAAACGTATCGAACAACGTGGATTTACAATCGAAAAATTGGAGTTGCGTACAAAGGTTTCAGAAGAGTTGATTGACCAGCACTATCAGGACTTGGTTGGTCAAAGTTTTTACCCACCGATTCGTGAATTTATGACTTCGGGACCGGTTCTTGTAGGTATCATTTCTGGTCCCAAAGTAATTGAAACTTGGCGGACTATGATGGGTGCGACTCGTCCAGAAGAAGCTTTACCAGGAACGATTCGAGGTGATTTTGCAAGAGCTGCTGGAGAAAATGAGCTTATCCAAAATGTTGTACATGGTTCAGATTCAGAAGAGTCAGCTAAGCGAGAAATTGCTCTTTGGTTTTAAGAGTGTATTGGCTCAATCAATTGGTTAAAAGCTCATTTGAATAGAAAGAATAGTCAATTAGTTTAAGATATGACGCATAATATCAAATTTTTAGTCTTTGATATGGTGCGTTTTTTGATTATGTGACTATTAGTTCGTCTCGCTCCATTAGGTGCGAGACAAAAAAACACCCGCTATGCGGGTGCGCGTCGAAGGTTATACCAAAAAAAACTCCAAACGCGATACAATAAAAGTGTTCAAGCCAATTGTAAAGAGAAAGGAGAAAAATATGGCACAAAGGGTTCTTTTGTTCTGTTCTTGTTTCAATTGACTATATTTCTATACTTTTTCTTCCTTTCTCTGTGAAAATCGCAAGTTTTTCCCACTTTTTCTCAATACTGAAACAACATCTTTCAAGAACTTCGATAATTTCTTTTTGTGTTAAATCATTATTTAACTAAATCTTTGGAGGCAATACATTTTCAAAGCTACTTTTTTACCATAGATTTTGAGCCTTTAACACATATTACTAAGCCAAAAATGCTCTAAATTTTTGAAATTCTAACAAATTCCACTCAACTTTATCATCATCTTTGACTTTCACAATATCTTCTTTAAAATAACATGGAATAAAGATAGTTTTCTTTTAAAACGGTTGTAGGAGGAAAATCTCTCCTACACTATTATTGATTCATGATAATATTTCAGTAACTCATCGTGCAATTAAAAACAAGAATTTTTATTTCAGATGATCCATCGTGAACACTTCATCAGCCATCTCCCAAATTGCCGGATTATGTGTTGCGATAATGATTAGCCTATTATCATCTCGAAGAGATAGCAAAATCTCCATAATCAACTGAGAGGTTGCTGGGTCTATTGAAGCTGTTGGCTCATCTGCCAGAATAAAGGGTGGATTCTTTAAGATAACTTTTGCCAAGGCAACCCGTTGCGATTCTCCGCCCGATAACTCAAAGATGCGCTTATCTAGGTCAAGATAAGCCAGGCCGACCTGTTCTAAAGCCTGCTTCTGCCTCAACCGCTGTTCCGACCGACTCAACTTTTGACCAATGAGACCTAGCTTAAGGTTTTCTTCAATACTTTGGTTTTCAATTAAGCCAAAGTTCTGGAAGAGGTAGCCCAATTCGTGACGGAAAAAATCACTCGATTTATAATTGGCCAAGTCTTTACCTCGGTAAAAAATCGTCCCATCATAAGATTCTAATTTCCCAATCATGTTCAGCAAGGTTGTTTTTCCGCTACCACTTGAACCAATTAAGGCATAGACTTTTCCAGCCTCAAATGTTATTGAAAGATTCGAAAATAACTCTCGTTCTCCAAAAGATTTACTCACCTGTTTAAGTTCAATCATATTAACCTCCCTTCAAAACAAGCATGGACATCTTGTTTTCTTTCTGCATTTGGACATGTAACTGTAAAAGAGATAGACCAGTAAAGAGTAACGAGACTAAGAAAGCAACTACTATATCTACCATAAGAAATACACTCGCAATAAATCCCAGTAAAAACACACCCAGTTGAGCAAAGAGATAAGTGCGATGGATTTCTAAGAACCTGAGACCTGCAATGCGTTTGATAAAAATGGCACGTCTAAATTCTTCAAAGTAGAGCCTATTCATAGTGTTAAACAACAAGATTGAAGTTGCAATCCCAAGCACAGCTCCTGCTAGCATTACCAAACGTTCCCTCTGGATATTATCCAATAATGTGATGTAGTTGTGGTAACCTGTTTGCATTTCTGAGACCCAATTTTCAATGCCTTGTCTCTGGATAAGCTCCTGGGCATCAGACAATTGATTAAAGAGAACGTAGTTCTGTACTGCGTCTACCCAAAACAAAACGGACTGTGGACCAGTTGATTGGGGTGTTATAACAATGATGATTGGATCTTTCAAAAACTGCTGGTAAGAAATAGGGGTCGTATTATACACAAAACGATCCTGACCTGATTCCAAATAACCTACCGTAGCAGTCATTTGCTGTCGTTCATCTCGACTAGACATGCGACTGGTTAAGTCGTCTTCAAAAACAGATTTATAATGTTCTTCCTCTGAACGGAGGTGTTCAGGCAGCAATAAGACAAACTCCCCTACATCAAGGTGATTCATCTTTTGCTCAATAGTTGTATCTACAGGAATGTTTTGACGCTCCAAGTATTGCGGTGTGACGATAAGGACATTGCCATTCGGGCTGTAATCGTACCATTCTGTAGAGGTTATAAAGTTTTTGGAGGAAGCCATGCCATTTTGCAAAGTACGGTCAATTAACTGGTGTCTAGATAAGAAAGCCTTTTGTTCTGAAACAGCCAGATCCATCAATTGATACCAAGTTCTGAGTTTCCTTTGAGCTTGTTCATCAAAACCAGGACTCGTTCCTTCACGGCTGATTGATAGGGTAATCAGTTGCCTTTCCTGGCTCCAAGCCTCTTGTCCAATCCGATGCTGTTGCCAGGCTTGGGAATACTTTAAGCTACTCCCTATTCCCAGCGTTACAATAATAATCGCTAATAGTTGACCGATTAAAATCAAACTAATGATTCCTCTGACAGGCACTTGTCCTTTTATAATCTGCATCAGGTGTATCTTTTTTATCCCAACTGCGAAGAGTTGAGCGAAAAACAGGGAGATCGACAACAAGATGAGATTATAACTGAGCAAGCCTTCTCCTATGGTCATTAGGGATTGCGTTGGAAGCGACAGAATTTTTTGCATAAGAATGGCGAGCACGCCAGCTAAACTGAAACCAACAGCTATCCCTTTCAAATCCTCACCAACTGGTCTAAGGAAAATGGACCACCGTTTCTCTCCTGAAATGAGGCGAATGCCCGACGACCGTAATTGGCTAATTTGACTAATTAAAGTCAGTGCTCCAAAGGTTAAGATGAAAATCAATAAACCGATTAACTGAAATCCGTTACTAAAGATAGCTATTAACGTAGATAGTTTAGATGGAATTGTCAGGTGCATGTTAGTCAAGCCAAGTTGACTTAGCTCCTCCCTTAGCAAGTGAATATCTAGGTTTCCATCGAATACAAAATAGTTTGTTTCAACACTACTACTTTGAGCATCTTCTAGATTTTTTTCCTGTAGCCCATCAGGCAACTTTCCGTTCCCAAAGGTCGTATAAGAAAACACTGGAGTACCTTCTGAGTTAGGATCTTGGTGTTGAATCGCAATAAAGCTATCCGTTTCTTCTGCTAGTTTTTCCAAGCGTGTAGCAACATGCTGAAAAGTTGTTTCAGGGGAAGAATCACGTACAACAACGTTGGGGTAATAATAGGAGACATATGTATCAGTCCAAATGGTAAATACCCAAACAAAGAACAAACTAGCAAGCAGGTTGGATATGAGTATAAATAATTTTTTCATAGTGCATTCCTTATTCTAAAATAGAGGGCAGAAATACCCCTGCCCTCTATAAACTAACAAGCTTACTAAACTATTGCTTACTAAACTATTGATAGAAGTAACCGTATCAAGTGCTAATAATGGTTGAGTTAATTTACAAGAACCGACTCCAGTGAAATGATTCTATCACATTGCCGTGCTTGCTCCATGTTATGCGTAACAACCAAAATTGTTTTACCAAATTGATCTCTCAAAGTTCGAATCAAATCGAATGCTTTTTGAGACATTTCAGGATCTAACGATCCGGTTGGTTCATCTGCTAGGACAATATCTCCGGGCTTTAAAATAGCTCTCACAATCGCAATTCTCTGCTGTTCACCTCCCGATAATTCATTGATTTTACTATTTAACCGATTTTGTAGACCAACAAATTCTAGCGTTTCCTTGATTCTCTGCTCTTTCTCCTGTCTAGAGAAATTCGAAAAAGTCATAGCAAGCATCAGGTTATCTTTCACACTAGATGTAGAAATGAGTGCATTGGATTGAAAAAGATAGTTGATGATATTCCTTCGATAATGAACTGCTGATTGCGAATTTACCTTAGGCAAAACTTTTCCGTTGATTAGGATTTTACCACTGTCAACAGTATCCAATAGTCCAATCATATTGAGGATAGTCGATTTTCCAGAACCAGAAGGTCCTACTAAAGCTACAAATTCATTTTCCTCAATATCAAAGCTTAAGTCTTTGAAAATTTCTCTTGAACCAAATTGTTTTGATACATTTTGTACTGAAATTCTAGACATGAGATTACTCCTTAAATGATTGTATGATACTCTCTCCTTCTTTACGGAACAAACTGAAGTAAAGAAGCATTATCTGAAAAGCAAATGTAGCTAGTGTCATGACTATTCCCAACTTAGAACCCACCAAGATAGAAACGATTAGTTCCATCACAGAAAAACTAATAATGAGAGAAACCACACCAATATATCTTTTCCATGGTGAGAATCCCATAAAGTATTGAACATACAATTTTTCTTCAAATAACAAGCGGTACATTAAGACAAAACTCCAGAAAATAGCCATCATCGTAATGATGATAATCGCTATAATCGTGCCGAAAAGATAAAATGTATAACTCAGATCTTTTTGAAGACCATTGATAAAGTTCTTGACAGTTGTAAAACTCAACCGATTATCCGTTAAATCTGGAAATTCTGTTTCTAAAACGGACACTACCTGTTCCATTGTTTCCCTATCACGAATCTTCAAAAGACCATTATAGCCGCTGACAACTAAGTTTGCCGACTCCATGAAATATAGATTCTCTGGTGTTGAGACAAAAATAACTGGATTCTCACTAGTTGTACCATAAGAAATGGAATCTGACCAAGTAAATATTGGTCGAGACGGTTGGTAAACCTTGAACATAAATTTCGGATTTTCTGTGAAATTAGTTTGTAAATCTCCCGGTTTTACAGTGACACTTTCCTGTAAATAAGCCTTCATCGCCTCAAGTTCTTCTGTATTGAGCGTGTTAGGTAGAAGATAAAGTCGAGTACCATTCCTCATCTCTAGCAACTCCTCATCACTTAGGGGAATACCTAACTCTTGCAGGTAATTATAGGAGAATTTCAAATACCAAAATGGTTTTTTAGGGACATGTTGGTATGTCCCATAGACTGCATCAAGGTACTCCTGATTAAGAAATTTTCCTTGGGCAATATAGACACCTGGAAGCTCAGATATACGCTGGTAAAAGTTATACATACTACGCTCAAGGGAATTTGTAGTTCCTGCATATGTACCTACATCATCTCCCTCAACAAAGCTGGAGATAACGTACATATCTTCAACATTTTTCCACTCCCTAGATACTTTCATATTATCAATAAACTGATTCGTTGGAGCATCTAAAGAGTAACTGACTGCGATTAACAAACCAGCTACCAAGGTATAGAATAACAAGCAGGTTACCATTAAAGGCTTCATTGGTAATCGTTTATGAATTGCGGCTAATGGAGAAACCGAATAAACAATAATCGTTGGAATAATGAATATCAATAGTAGCAACAAGACTGAGAGGCTGACTCCAGCAAAAACTAGAATAAACGATGATAAACCAAAACTAGACCAGCCTGACAACAACCAACTACATAAAGAGATAATTGGAATAATGTAGATTGAAAATAGTAGAGAATTTTTGAAAAAAGCAGACCATAATTCTTTTCTATCCCATCCTAAAAGAATCAATGTTCCGAAATGTTTAAAGGATTGAAGAACACAGATTAAGAATAGAATCAGTAAAATGAAGGCATTTACTAAGATGCTGATAGCAAGTATTATTCCCCAAATTCCCTGATCAGTACTACTTCCAAAACTTTCTTTTGTCAAATCCTCAACAGAAATACCTGACATCTTTGAAAGATGCAACAGAAAGTTATCTCTTGAGACAGCATCGTGGAGACCATTGATATGGTATATCCCATTGATCGTATTAGTGTTTTGAAAAGTATAATCTAATCGTTCAATGACTACAGGTGTGCTAAATAATAAATCTGGAAGCTCGTAAAGCATATTATTTGAGCCTTTGTCAAGTCCAATAGTCATACTATTATCACTATGAGATAATAAATCTGCAAATTGTTGTTGTGAGACTACTATTTTACCCGTACTTTCAAAATCTGAAAAACCAGCAGAGCTGCCAAGGATGTCTATATAAATCCTATTTAGACCTTCTCCTGTATCACTACTTTCAGAACGTTTTGTCCATATGGACAAGTCACTCTGTTCTAAAAAATAATTAAATACATCTTGTGATTGCTCTTCTGTTAACTTCTGAAGATAAACTGTTACAGTTTCGGAATGATGATTATAACTCTGCCATGACTGTTGATACTGTAAACCTGCTAAAAAAATTGCCACCAGAGCAAGTAAGACACTCTGGATGGCAATCAAAAACAGGATTAAGTATTTCACTTTACCTAATAACATGTTTTTGTATGTCATAGGTACTTACCTACAATTCCAGTAACATTCAGCTGTAGCAGTTCCGATGAATTTAGAAACACGTGCTTCTACTCCAGGTGATTGCCAGCCTGAGAATGCCCCGTTAGCAGTTGCTGAGTGTTCGTAAACACTAGACTGAACATTTGAATAGCTCCAAAGGCCAGCAGTACGACCATAATCCCAATAAACTGCAGTACCTTTATACCAAACTGTTGCAGCTGAAACAATCGAACCACCTGCACCATCTAAAGTCAGTGCAAGTAAAGATGTTGTAATTATTTTTTTTATGCTTTTCTTCATCGTAAAGCCCTCATTTCTTTCACTTAAAATCTAACAATAACAATGACTGCATTTAGAAATATCAACAAATCATACCCTAGTACATCGGAATCCCTTCTTTCTAATTAAAAATTAGATAAAACAGAAATACTATATAGTTAATAGTA
>OKVT01000326.1_pt1 | contig 11912 bp, 10 predicted proteins | sample 1606951 | NCBI WGS metagenome assembly OKVT01 (sample SAMN03281019, study PRJEB24777) | human gut metagenome | isolation source: fecal sample PR141 from 1 month old male Chinese infant, vaginal delivered... | place: Singapore | collected 2005-11-08
ATCATAGACCTCCCAAAGGAAGTTCAATTGTTCTTCTGTATTGCGCTTGGTAGAAAGAGCAGGTATTTTTTCTCTCTCAAAAAAGGCAAGGTCGGAAATTTCCTGGTTCTTTTCAAAATTTCCATCTAATAATTCACATTCAAATACCAATTTCACATATTGGCGACTTTGCAATTGGTAGCGATTGGTATCAAATACTGCCAACAATCTGATTACACGCGCAGAATAGCCCGTTTCTTCTTGGATTTCCTTTAAAATGTTTTCCGTCGGAGAATAGCCAACCTCACCAAAGCCACCCGGCAAGGCCCAGGTCTCTTCTCCCTGACCTTTCACCAGACAAAGTTTTCCATCTTTGACAATCCATGCCCTAACATCAATCAAGGGAGTGTCGTAATGGTCTGTCGGTCTAAACAAATCCGATAATTCTTGTGGATTCAAATCAGTCGTTTCTCTCACAAGATCCTGTAAAATGGCACGAATATCCTGATAGCGCTCTTGATCAAATGGATCTTTTGAGAACGCTAAGCCTGTATTGGTGATTGAAATCAAGCGCTGAATGTTCTTTAGTACATTATTACTCGCCATTCTCCAACTCCTCTACCAATTTGGCTAAATGCATGGAATTGCTTCCCTTGATGAGGATTTGGTCCTGCTCTTTTAAGGTTTCCTTGACTTGTTTGACCATGTCCTCAAACTGATCTTCCTCAGCGGTCTTCTTGAAATAATAGACATGTCCGAGTGGGAACATCTGACTCGCTAACTGGGCCAATCCTGCAATGTCTTGTCCATAGAAAATAACGGTATCCAAGACATCTGGTGAGAGGCTAAGAATCATTTGGTTGTGGAGATCAATCGATTGCTCCCCTAGTTCTTTCATATCGGCAAGAACTGCCAGCTTCCGGCCATTTGGATTGGCAGGAATGGTCGAGAAGGTCTCTAAAATCAACCGCATAGCTGTCGGGTTGGCATTGTAGACATCAGATAAGATATCTGCTCCATTACTGGCCTTCTTCCATTCCGTCCGGTTTCGGGTCAATTGCAAGGTCGCAAAACTATCCTGAATCGCCGCTTCACTCACTCCTTCTTGCAGGGCAACATAAGCTGCAATCATGGCATTGGTCGCATTGTATTTTCCAGTGACAGGAAGATCGATGGCTTCTTTTAAGAAATTCGTTCGGAAGGTTAAGCTATCCTTTCGCTCTACCAACTCGGTAAGGAAAATCTCCTCATCTGGACCAAAGCGAACCACTTTTTGCTTTTCAGGGAGGTAGGCATTCACGATCGGATCTGCTGGAACCATCAGAAGGCCACCTTCTGGCATGCCATCCGCAATCTGGAGTTTTCCTTTTGCAATCTCGCTTCGATCTTTGAAGAATTCCAAATGGGCTTCCCCAATGAGGGTGACAATTGCTGCTTTTGGATGGGCAATTTCTGAGAGGAGATGGATATCTCCTAGATGGTCTTGACCCATTTCAAGGACGAGTTTATCCGTCCCTTCTGGCATATGCAGTACCGTATAAGGCAGACCAATTTCATTATTATAGTTTCCCTGTGTTTTATAGGTTAGGTAGGTGGTGGACAAGAGCTGGGCCAGCATATCTTTTGTGGTCGTTTTACCATTTGAACCTGTTACTGCAAAAACATCCACTTTTGTCTTTTGAAGATAGGCTGCGGCCAGTGCTTGAAAAGCACTCAACACATCTTCCACTAAAATATACGGATGTCCTTCGATCACTTTCTCTGAAAAGGTAGCGGCAGCGCCATTATCAAAAGCAGTCTCGATGAAATCATGACCATCACGCGCTCCCTTTAACGGAACAAAAAGGTCTCCAGGCCCAATCAAACGGCTGTCAAATTCAGGCTTGACGAGGGCCACATCTTCAAATTGGCTGATATCATTTTTTGCATGTACAAGATGAGCAACTTCATGTAAGGTGAGATTCATATCCGACTCCTCAATCTTTCATTGCGCCCACAATAACGGGGACGCTCCTATCAAATTCTTCTCATTATACCATATTCTAAGCCACAAAAAAAGTGGCTGGGACAGAAGTCCTAGCCTCTTGATTGTTTTTGGATTGTCGAGCAAGACGCAGTGGTTGAGTGGGCTCTACTAGGCTGATTTCATCAGCTTTACAGTCCTACTCAACTGTGCGGAGGTGGGACGACGAAATCGAATTCTACGAATGACCGATTTCTGTCCCACTCTCCCTATTCTTACAACAAATGTGCTTCGTGTTTTTGGAAGACTTCTTTTCCAAGCTCTACTAACTTGGTGATCAAATCTGTATAGTTGAGTCCCATATTGTCCCAAAGCAAGGGATACATAGACCATTGGGTAAAGCCTGGCATGGTATTGAGCTCATTTAAGAAGATCTCTCCTTTATCCGTATAGAAGAAATCACAACGCGCCAAGCCAAGACCACCGATCGCACGAAAGGCTTTTTCAGCATTCGTCCGCATGGTTGTCACAACTTCTGGATCTAATGGAGCAGGAATGGCCATGGTAATTTTATTGTCAATGTATTTGGCTTCATAATCATAGAAGGCCACATCTTTGACAACTTCACCAGGCAAGGTACTTTTCACATCATAGTTTCCAAGAAGGCCAACTTCGATTTCACGCGCATTGACCCCTTGCTCAACCAAAATCCGGCTATCGTATTTGAAGGCTAACTCAAGAGCAGCCCGAAGTTCAGTTTGGTTTTCAGCTTTTGAAATACCGACGCTAGAACCCATATTGGATGGTTTGGTAAAGACAGGATAAGAGAGAGTTGCTTCAATTGTAGCAATTTTTTCATCTAGGTCATCGCCTTCTACTACAGCTACATAAGGAACTTGTGGAATCCCTGCAGACTCCAAAACCCGTTTGGTTGTGATCTTGTCCATCGCTACACTAGATGCTAGAATACCACAGCCAACATAAGGCATTTTCAAGACTTCTAAAAATCCTTGAATGGAACCATCTTCCCCCATTGGTCCATGAAGAACTGGAAAGACCACTGCTCCTTCCTTGTAGATCGCTGATGGTGCCACTTTTTTAGACCAATCGATCGTCTCATTGGTCATCAATTTCTCATCATCCGCTGGCTTCTCTTCAAAAGCTTGCGTCTGGATGAAATCTCCTGATTGCGTAATAAAGTAGGTTTGAACTGAAAATGCTTGGTAATCAATCGCGCGCATCACGCTTTCTGCTGAAAGAACAGATACTTTACGCTCTGCACTGCGTCCACCATACAATAGGATTAAGTCTTGTTTACTCATAGTTTCTCCCTAATTGTTCCCTTGATTTCTTACTTGATAGTATACCACAATGACCGTCCTTGTGAAAGGACGACCCTTATAATTCTGTCCGATTTTCGATCGCACGGAGCAGGGTCACCTCGTCCGCATACTCGATATCGGCTCCAACTGCTAGTCCCCGTGCTAAACGAGTCACCTTGATACCAGCTGGTTTGAGGACGCGTGAGATATACATAGACGTTGCTTCCCCATCTGCTGTCGCATTGGTCGCAACGATCACCTCCGTAACCGTTCCATCCATCAAGCGACTAAGCAAACTCTTGAGATTGATATCATCGGGTCCCACACCATTCATGGGCGAGATCAAGCCATGCAAGACATGGTAGCGACCGTGGTATTCTTGGATATTTTCCATAGCAGAGACATCTCGGCTATCTTCTACAACAAGAAGAATGGATGGATCTCGCGTTTCGTCTCGGCAAATCTCGCAAGTCTCTTCATCGGTCAAATTGCCACAAATACTACAATACCCTAGCTCTCGCTTGGCATTGAGTAAGTTTTTGGCAAATTCATTGACATCATCATCCGACATGCCAATGGTGTAAAAAGCGAGACGGGTCGCTGTTTTGATCCCAATTCCCGGCAACTTCGAATAACTGTCAATTAATTTTGCAATAGGTGCTGGATAGAGCATAGTTTCCTTTCTAATTCATGGGGTGTTTCTGATTGTATAAATTGATAATGTCGCGCGTAATCGAATGGCTGACCGTCGCTTGGAGATTGGTATTATGCGGAAAGACCACTGCGACCGCAATCTTGGGGTTGTTGGAAGGGGCATAAGCCACCACATTGGTATTGATAGCTTGCTTGCCACCGTCTACAGAGGTTTCGGCAGTACCAGTCTTGGCACTGATGGGCACACTGGCCCCACGACCAACCGTTTTCCCTGTCGTTAACCCACTTGTCCCATTGGCCACTTGGTAGAAGCCTTGCTTGATCAAAGCCATATCTTCAGCCGAAATATGTACCTGATTGAGTTCTTTGGGTTCGATCGTCTTTTTCAACTGACCAAGTCCGCCTTCTGCATTATTGTCATAGATACCTTCGACAACATGAGGGCTAACCCGCTTGCCATCATTGGCAACCGTTGCCGCATATTGGGCCAATTGCATTGGTGTATAGTTGTCAAACTGACCAAAGGCATTGGTCAAATAATTACCAACTGTGTACTCTTTCGGAATAAAGCCTGTCGATTCATTGGGAAGGTCAATCCCCGTTGACGTTCCAAGACCATACTCGGCAAAGGTTGAACGCAATTTTTTCATAGCAGGGTCCACTTGATCCACTTGTAAGGTCATATTGGGACGATAAGGTTGTCCCATCATCTTGAGGGCAATTTGGACCATATAGGTATTGGAAGAGTATTCCAAAGCTTCCACCGCATTGATGGAACGGCTACCGTATTGGGTGAACCAAGAATTAATAGGAGCAGATCCTGCAAAAACAATGGGCTGATCGGTCAGCACCTGATTGCCGGAAATGGCACCATTTTCCCAACCAGAAGACAAGGTGGCTCCTTTGACTACAGAACCTGGGACAAAAACATTGGTCACAGTTCCCAAAGCATCTGCTGATAAATCTTGGCTGCCGATTTGGTGTTTAATACCAGCCATGGCAAGGACTTTCCCCGTATCAGGCTCTAAAGCAACCGCGTAGACGCCTTCGGAGAAGGTGGCATTTCCAGCTTGTAACTCAGAGCTAAAGGCAGAGCGAAGAATGTCCTCCACTCCTTTTTGGAAATCCAAGTCAATCGAGAGCTTGAGGTTTTCCCCTTTGGCCCCTTTTGCGATGTCGACTACCTTTTCCATGTTGCCATTTTTATCTAGGAGAATTTCTTTTTCACTTCGTTTTCCTTGAAGGACATCCTCATACTCCTTTTCGAGATAAGAGGTTCCAACACGGTCATTGAGAGCATAGCCTTTTTTAACGTACTGGTCGACCTCTTCGGCAGGAAGCCCAGCCTGCTCGGTCGAGACACTTCCGATAATAGAGGCAAGTGGCGTATCCAGAACCTTACGGTCCCAGCTAGTGGTAATCGCAATGCCTGGAAGGTCCTGACTATCAGAAGCAATCGTTGCAATTTGTTCAGCCCCTAGTGGCTGCGTTGAAATAATCCCCGTCGCAAAGTTCTCCACAGCATTCATCTGGCTGTAAAGATAAATGATCTTTTTTTCATCATCTGTATAGCCAAGTTTTGAGGGATCAATACTATCCACTGCCGCTTGATAAATCTTGGCTTCCGGCAAGCGGTTGCCATCGGTGTCAAATTTCTTTTTGTCAGACAAGTGGTCTACCACTTCTTTGTATACCTTGGTATTAGCAAGATAATAGTCCACTTCCTGCCGTTCGGTCACCTTAGGATTCTCCACATCGACATACTTCAAGAGTTTTCCAGCTGTCTCTCTCATTTCTTGGGCCGTCATTTTCCGATCCCTCGTAAAGGTCAAGACCTGCTTTCCAACATTTTCAACCAAGGGCTTCCCAGCGGCATCATAGATTTGTCCTCGCACACTTCCTTGCTTGACTGTCTTTTTCGTTGCCTTAGCTAATTTATCCGTGTAGTAAGCTTGGTGGGTAATCTGCATGTAGCCAAGCCGGGCAATCAGAACCAAAAAAAGAAGACAAATCAAACTAAATAACAGATAAAGTCTGCGTGTAATCGAATGATTTTCAAACTTCCGTATTTTTTTCTTCATGAACTTTTTGCCCTTCTATTCTCTGTAACACTTACCTTCCATTTTACTATTTTTCGATCTGTATCTCAAGAAAAGGAAGAGTAATTTACATTATTTTTTTATCATTTCACAATAGAAAAAGAGTCTTTCGACTCCTCACTAATAGGTCACAACGTTGATCGTTCCTTTGTCATACTCAGCAATGAAAATATCCAAAACGTTGTCATAGCCTTCTTTTTTCAATTCAGCTAGCAACCACTCTTCACTTTTCCCAATTGTTTCCAAAATTTCAAGCTGAACCACGCCATCAGTAATGATCGGGTATTTAGGATTTTCATCCCCCGCACGGACAACGATCAATTGACCATTTTGTTCAATCACAGCACGCCTCACATCTTTTAATTGAAAAATCCCTTGTCCACGTAATTTCAAGGCAACATCCGAAGCAGAAAGTCCTTTGGAACGACAAGCTTCTGGATCAAGCTTTCCATTTTTAATGATGACCGTTGGTTTTCCATCGATCAAGTGTTTCATAAAACGAACATTGGTATTGAGCCATTTTAAGAGCAAGATCAAAATGGTCCACATCAAGAGAATGACCACATATTGGAGAATCGTAATCGAACTATTGTAGATGACCCCACCGATAATCCCACCAAGAACATAGTTTTGAATTTGATCTGTGGCAGAATTGGGAGCAAGATTTCCCTTACCGGTTACATTGATAACAAACACCAATGAAATCAGACCTAGCGCTAATTTGATAAAAATTTCAATAAAATTATATGTCATTTGGTGACCTCCACGAGTTCTACATCTGTCTTATACAGATTTATCTTTTCTAATAAGTAGCTATCTGGATCCGATCCAGCGATCGCCCGATAGTAATCTTTCCCAACTTTTAGAATTGCTCCATCTGTAGCTGCAGAAGTATTAACATAGACGGTTTCTTTTTTAACATCCAATTCTTTTGAAATCACTTCAATAAAATGCAGTGAGCGTTGGAATTGGTCATTATTACTTTTACTAATTTGGAAATTGCTGATCCCGATTAAGACAACCGCAACCAGAGTTAAAATGGAGATAATCGATAATTCGCGGAATTTGCTATCGTGTTTCTCCCGATAGGCTTTCACCGCAAAAAAACCAGTCAGTACAATCAGAAAAATCGAGATCCCGATGGTCACCCAATTTTGCTGGCTGATCTGACTCAATACATAGTCATAAGAGTAAAATTTCATAGGGGACACCCTTTCATTCAGTGAATTCAAACTATTATAAATGATTTCAATGGAGATTTCAAGGCATTCAGATCAGAAAAAAACTAAATTTTTGTTATAATAAAATTATCTATTTTGTCAAGAAAAGGAAATACAATGAAACTGATCTCATGGAATATCGACTCCCTAAACGCAGCATTGACCAGCGATTCGGCACGCGCTAAACTCTCTCAAGAAGTCCTTCAAACCTTGGTCGCTGAGGATGCAGATATCATCGCTATCCAAGAAACCAAGCTCTCAGCTAAGGGCCCTACTAAAAAACACCTTGAAGTACTGGAAGAACTCTTCCCTAGCTATGAAAACACCTGGCGTTCTTCTCAAGAGCCAGCTCGTAAAGGCTACGCTGGGACCATGTTCCTTTATAAGAAAGAACTCACTCCAACTGTCACTTTCCCAGAAATTGGCGCCCCATCTACCATGGATTCAGAAGGTCGCATCATTACTCTAGAATTTGATACATTTTTCGTCACTCAGGTCTACACACCAAACGCTGGTGATGGCCTCAAACGTTTAGAAGAACGTCAAGTCTGGGATGTCAAATATGCGGAGTACTTAGCTCAACTAGACAAGCAAAAACCTGTCCTAGCAACAGGAGACTACAACGTTGCCCACAAGGAAATCGACCTTGCAAACCCAGCCAGCAACCGCCGTTCACCAGGTTTCACAGATGAAGAACGCGCAGGCTTCACCAACCTTTTAGCAGCAGGATTTACTGACACCTTCCGCCACCTCCACGGCGATGTCCCTGAGCGCTATACGTGGTGGGCACAACGCAGCAAGACATCAAAAATTAACAACACTGGCTGGAGAATCGACTACTGGCTCACAAGTAACCGTGTGGCAGATAAGGTTACCAAGTCAGACATGATCGACTCAGGCCCACGCCAAGACCACACACCGATTGTCTTGGAGATTGAACTTTAAGGATTTGCTTTATGAACTATAATGCCGTTATTCCCGAGTTTATGGTCTCAAATATAGAACAGTCTCGTTCCTTCTACTGTGATTTGTTGGGTTTTACCATCGAATATGAGCGACCAGAAGAAAACTTTCTCTTCCTATCTCTTGAAGATTGCCAGCTAATGCTAGAGGAGGGGAGTAAGGAGGAACTAGCTGAACTAAACTACCCCTTTGGTCGTGGAGTCAACATCTCCTTTGGCATCAAGGATGTCCCTAGGCTCTATCAGAAATTGTTAGAAGCCAACTATCCTATTTATCGTCCTTTGACCAAAAGAGAATTTCTGGTTGGCGACCATTATATCTATCCTCATGAATTTGCAATTCTGGATCCAGATGGCTATTTTTTAAGATTTAGTGAATAAGAAAAAGGAGGCTGTTGGCCTCTTTTTCAGTAGGTACATATAAATTGACAAATCTGTAAATCCAGTGACGCCAATGCTAAGGAAATCATGAAAGCTGTCGGTGATTACTGCAAGGACCATTACAAGAATATTCGCATCGTTACGCATGCGGATAATCACGTGATGCAAAAATAGATTCTAAAAAATGAACTTGTGTAGTGCGGTATCATTTTCTGAGAAACTGATGCGCTCGAACATATTGGGATGACGACTTGGAGCGGGAACGGTACGATGATGGCCGTTGCTGAGAAATTAGGGTTCCTAAAAGAAGGGCAAATTCGTAAAGTCCGTTACTATCAAGGTCAGTATTATGACAGTATGAAGTATGGGATTTTGCGCGAAGAGTCGGCTACAAGAGCGTAACGATAAAGAAAGAGACTAATCACATTGATTAGTCTCTTTTAGTATGTTAGTCATTATTTTCCTGGAGTATTCGGATCTAAGCCCCAAGATTGCTCGAGAACAGGTCTTAAGGCTTTAATCATATCTTCTGAACCTACGATTGTGATTGTGTATACTTTATCGCCTTTTTGGAATACCCATATGTATAAAGTACTCCCATCTTTAACTGTTACTTTTATTAAGAAAGCGTCCCCACCGGCAAATATAGCTTTTACACCTTCTATACTAGTTTGATTTTTGGCTTTTCCCCAGAAGCTATATGAACGGTCCGCAAGTAACTGTGCGTCAAAGGTTTCGTTGGGGCCTAGTTTAACAGTATCTTTAGTGTTTGAGTCCATTATTAACGCATTGTTTTTGTCTGGTGATAAATATTCGAGCGCTTTGCTACTTCGAGTAGTCTGTACGACCCAATCTTTAGGGATATTGATATAACCAAATTTTTCATTTCCGATACGTTGAGTATCTGCAAGGGATATTTCTTTTGCCCTAGAAGAAGACCCAGGAGTTGTTGCTTGAGCTTTTGTCGTTGATGCAGCTGTAGTTTCTTTAGCGACTCCAGTTGTTGGTGCTGCAACAGTTTCGTTTGTTTTCTTTTCTCTATTTCCGCACGCTGCTAGTATAAATGCAGATAGAAGCGTTACAGAGCTTAATATTATTTTGTTTTTCATGATACTTAATCTCCTTAAAGGTGTTGACTTACAGATATTTTATCATTTTTTAGAGTTTTTTTAAATAGGAAACGCTTTCGCTAAAAAGCATAGGGTATAACAAAAGAAAATTTCGTGTTGGCGACCATTATATCCATCCTCATGAATTTGCGGTTATAGACCCAGATGGCTATTTTTTAAGATTTAGCGAATAGAATAATCATCACCCGTTTATGAGCTATACCCAACAAATCTATTATTTTGGGTGCAGTTCAATAGCGGGTGATTTATTTATCTTTCATCTAAAAGAATGAGACAAACTAACATTCGAGACCTAAAAAAACCGGAGCCCTCACATGACGGCTCCGACTTTTTTTATCCTCATTGATGGAACAATGATGGATTATTTATTTTTTCTTCTCAACATGATCTTTGAGATCTTCTTGAGCTTTTTTATTGGATTCTGCTTTTTTCTTCAACCATTCTTCTTTGGCCTTGTCAAATTCTTTTGTGGTCACTACACCATCGGTCAATTTCAGATATTTGTAGTTACTTCCTGTTCCTTTTGTACCAACCCATGAAGAAGCACGGCTGTATGGTACGGTACGTTGAAGCATTGGTGCTCCACCATTTGAAACGGTTGGAAGCGTAATGGAACTATCTGTCAACCAAGCTTGGGCTGCAGCATATTTTTCATAGCGTTTTGCTTGATCCAACAATTCAGCATCGGCATCTTTTAACATATTCGCGTACTGATCCAAGCCAACTGTTGCGATGGCTGGGTTATTTGATCCTGCATCAATACCAAGATAGTATGAAACTGAACCGTTCACTGGACTGATACTTTCAAGATACGTTGATGGGTCTTGATAGTCTGGTTGCCAGCCACCACCTGAGATATCATAGTCTCTAGCTGCTGCATTATCACTGAAGTAGGTGATGTTTTGGAAATCATCATCTGATACTTTTTGAAGATCCACCACAACATTTTCCGCACCAAGAGTTGACTCTACAGACTGTTTGAAAGAGCTAGCTTGTTGGACCATGCTACTGTCCACTTGGCTGACAATATAGTCCAAATGGATCGGGAATTGAACCCCTTGTTTTTGCAATTCAGCTTTGGCTTTAGCAAATGAAGCTTTGGCCTTTTCAGGATTAAAGAGGCTCGTTTGACCATCTTCTAGGCTAACACCCTTCCATTGATCTCCATAAGTCACCAATTGTTTTTCAACGGCTTTACCAAAGTCTTCTCCATTGATTTGGACATAAGTTGGAGGCACCAAAGTGCTACGAAGAGTCTTCTCAGCAGCATCTGAACCTGAAACTTGCGCTGCATACGATTTACGGTCAAATCCAAAGTTCACTGCTTGACGGAAATCCTTATTCAAGATTGCTTTCTTGGTAGAAGCTTTTTGCTCGTCTGTTGTTTTTGCTGTGTGGTCATACTTTTGACGATCCAAGTTAAAACTAAGATAGTAAGAAGTACCCAGTTGCAAGCCATAGACGATATTGTTGCCAAAGTTCTTCTTCACATTCTTATAAGTCGAGCTGTTTGGCATCACACCCGCAAAGGAGTATTGACCTTTTTCAAAGCCTTTGATAATTGAATCTGGATTTGATCCATCATTGAAGGTCAATTTAACATTGTCAATGTGAACATTTTTGGCATCGTAATAGGCTTTGTTCTTCACCAACTCGATTTCAGATTTAGAAGTTAATGATTTCAAGTAGTAAGGACCATTGTACAAGATGCTGCTAGGTTTCAAGGAACCAAAATCTTTTCCTTGTGACTTCAAGAAATCCGCATTGACAGGGAAAAGAACACCTGAAGTTGTTTTGGAGTTCCAGAAGCTTTCTGGACGGACCAAGGTGTATTGGATGGTGTGGTCATCTAAAGCTTTCACTCCAACGGTATTAAAGTCCTTGGTTTCGCCTTTGACGTAAGCATCCAAACCTTTGATCGAATTTTGAATCAAGAAGAGACCTTCTGATTTTGCTGCGACGGCATGCTTGATCCCTGTCACGAAGTCTTGAGCCGTTACTTTACCATACTCTTCTCCTTCGCTGGTATACCATTTAGCATCCTTACGAAGTTTGTAGGTATAGGTTAATCCATCTTCAGAGACAGTCCAATCTTCTGCTAGACTTGGCACAAAGTTCCCGTATTGGTCATTTTCAAGAAGACCATCCACCAGGTTACTAGTGATATCTGAAGTTGTTGTACGAGTCGCTGTAATGTAATCC
>OKVT01000329.1_pt1 | contig 11699 bp, 10 predicted proteins | sample 1606951 | NCBI WGS metagenome assembly OKVT01 (sample SAMN03281019, study PRJEB24777) | human gut metagenome | isolation source: fecal sample PR141 from 1 month old male Chinese infant, vaginal delivered... | place: Singapore | collected 2005-11-08
AGTAACTCCCTATAGCGATTAGCTCGTATCTATTGTGTTTTTTTTTTTTTTTTTTTTTTTTTTTATTTTTTTTTTTTTAATGATACGGCGACCACCGAGATCTACACTAGATCGCTCGTCGGCAGCGTCAGATGTGTATAAGAGACAGCTTTCAAACGGAACTCCGCAACACGACCAATGCTGCGATTCTCATAGAGGAGACGGACTTTGCGCGAAATGCACAGACCCTTTCCAATTACTTCTACAAGGTGGCTCATCAATATCCATTGACAGAGGAGCAGGAGAAGCTCTATGCCATTTTGGGAGATGTCAATCCCGAGTATGCTCTCAAGTATATGACTAGCTTCTTGCTCAAGTTCCTCAAAAAAGACCAAGTCCAGCAAAAGCGCAGAGACATCTTTGTTGATAGTTTAGAAGTCTTAGGCTATATTCGCAAAAATGATGAAGGCAAATATGAATTAGCAGTGGACTTGGACAAGGAAAGACTGATGTTTAGTAAACAATAGAAAAGGCTAGGAAATTTTCTTAGCCTCTGATTGAAGACAAAGTCATCTTAAAAACTTTCCTTAGGTGAGTACGGACGTCAGCGAACTTCTAAGAAGTTCCATGACTTAGTTTTGAACCTAAAGTTTCAAAACTCCCGAGTGCTTGAAACGTAATGTTTCAAGCACTTTTCTCACAGCGGAAAGTTTTGGTGTTTTCTTGATTCATTTTAAAAATTTGAACTGATTTTTTTCTAGAATCGCTTCGCTTATTTTATTTTTAACTAGTTTGTTTACATTACAAGGCTAGGAAAATTTCCTAGCCTTGTTTCGTTTGATTAAAGATAACGTTTAGCAATGGTGGCATCACCTGGATAATCTTCTTTTACGCCATTGACGATTTGGTAGCAGTCAGCTCCTTTTCCTGCGATAATGACGGCATCTTCAGGCTTGCTGGTAGTTGCCATAGCCCGTTGAATGGCTTCTTCGCGATCTGCGATTTTTTCTACAGGGCGCGTGATGAAGCTGCTAATCTCTTCAGCGATGGCCAAAGGATCTTCATAATTGGGGTCGTCAGCCGTGAGGAAGACTTGGATCTCAGGATGGTTTTCTAAGAGCAAGCCGAAGTCCTTGCGGCGGCTCTCTCCTTTGTTCCCAGTTGATCCAAGAACCAGTGAAATGGTCCCCGTTTGATGAGTTTCGACGACTGAGAGCAGTTTTTTCAAGCTATCTCCATTATGGGCGTAGTCGATGAAGACCTTGGCTCCATTTTTCTGAGTCAGCACTTCCATACGACCGGGAACACGAGTTTCGGCTATCCCTTTTTTGATGTCTCTGAGGCTCGCACCTAGACGAAGACCGCCAAGACCTGCAGCCACAGCATTTTCTTGGTTGAAGCGACCAATCAGTTGGATATCATAGTCTCCAGCTAATTTACCAGTAGCTGAGAAGCTAAAGGCTTTGGAGTTTTCGATTTGATTCTCAGACTGACTACCATAAAACTCATGCTCTTGGTCTTCGACTTGTTCTTTCAAGACGGAAAAATGATCCATATCGCTATTGATGACAACTGCTCGGCTATTTTTCATCAAGAGACGCTTGTGGTAGAAGTAATCTTCAAAGGTCGGATGTTCAATTGGCCCGATATGGTCCGGACTAATGTTGAGAAAAACACCAACGTCAAAGGTCAGACCATATACCCGTTTTACCAGATAAGCTTGACTGGAAACTTCCATAATGAGGTGGGTTCGATCATTGGCAACAGCCTGAGCCATCATGTCAAAAAGATCAAAACTTTCAGGCGTTGTCAGGCTCGATTTAAAGAAATGCTTACCATCTAGTGTCGTATTCATGGTAGACAACATAGCTGGTCGATAACTTTGTGTCAATATATGGTAAGCAAAGTAAGCTGCCGTTGTCTTTCCCTTGGTCCCTGTGAAAGCTAACAGTTTTAATTGTTTCTCAGGGTGTCCATAAAACTCCATGGCAATTAAGCTCATGGCTTGCTTGATGTCATTTACGAGGATAGCAGGAACAGCGACCTCATAATCTTTTTCAGAGACGTAAAAGCCGAGTCCATCTGAAATAGCTTGTTCAAGGTATTCTTTTTTAAAAGTCGCCCCCTTGACAAAAAAGAGGGTACTAGCAGAAACCTTGCGACTATCATAGCTAATGGTATCAAAACTTGTGCCTTCTAAACGGTAGTAGTACTCACCGTTTAGAAGGATTTCTCGGAAATTTTGGTCGTTTTTTAGGATTTGTAGGGTTTGTTCAATTGTAATCATACAACTATTTTAAACTTAAAGTCTCTATTTTACAAGTGCCATGGAAAAGTTTATAATGTAGAGAAGAAGAAAGGAAAGAGGACACCAATGAGTCACGAACAAAATGACCAGCAAGCCCAGATGCTACGCGGGACTGCCTGGATGACAGCCAGCAACTTTATCAGCCGTTTGCTAGGAGCCGCTTATATTATTCCTTGGTATATTTGGATGGGAACATATGGCCCTCAAGCCAACGGATTATTTACAATGGGGTATAATATCTACGCTTGGTTTCTCTTGATTTCGACAGCTGGAGTACCCGTAGCCGTTGCCAAGCAAGTAGCCAAGTACAACACCCGGGATCAAGCAGATCACAGTTTTGCCTTGATTCGTAGTTTCTTAAAATTCATGGGAATTCTAGGTCTTGGCTTTGCCATTCTCATGTATCTCTTGTCCCCCATCTTTGCCAGTCTTTCAGGTGGAGGAAAAGAGCTCGTTCCAATCATGCAGAGTCTTTCTTGGGCTGTTTTGATTTTTCCTTCGATGAGCGTGATTCGCGGATTTTTCCAAGGCTTCAATAACATGAAACCCTATGCTATTAGCCAGATCGCAGAGCAAGTCATCCGGGTCATCTGGATGTTGCTTACGACCTTCTTCATTATGAAGATTGGCTCAGGAGATTATGTGCAGGCTGTTACGCAGTCAACCTTTGCTGCCTTTATCGGTATGCTAGCGAGCCTTCTCGTTCTCTTTTATTACCTTGGGAAAACAGGCCTTCTCTCTTCTATTTTGAAAAAGCAAGAGAATAGTGAAGGGATTGATACCCGGGCCCTCTTGATCGATACGATTCGAGAAGCCATTCCTTTTATCATCACTGGTTCTGCCATTCAGCTCTTTCAAATTGTGGACCAGATGACCTTTATCAATGTCATGTCTTGGTTCACAGATTATAGTCAGAAGCAGCTTCTGGTCATGTTTAGTTATTTCTCTGCCAATCCAAATAAAATCACCATGATCCTGATTGCGGTGGCGACCTCGATTGGGGGAGTGGGAATTCCTCTTTTAACGGAGAATTATGTCAAGGGCGACTTAAAAGCGGCTGGAAAGCTCGTACAGGATAACTTGACCATGCTATTAGCTTTCTTGCTTCCAGCAACAATTGGGGCAGTAGCCATAGCTAAGCCGCTCTATACGGTTTTTTATGGACAACCCGATTCTTTAGCTTTAGGCCTCTTTATTGTGGCTATGTTGCAGACCGTGATTTTAGGAGTTTATACTGTCTTGTCTCCGATGATTCAGGCCCTCTTCCAAAACCGCAAAGCCATTCGCTACTTCCTCTATGGGGTCGCTGTAAAATTGGTTTTACAAATTCCATTGATTCTGGTCTTTCGTTCCTATGGGCCACTCTTGTCAACGACCATCGCTTTAATGGTGCCCATCGTTCTTATGTATCAGGAGATCCAAACCATTACCCAATTTAATCGCACCATCGTCTTCAAACGCACTCTACTGGGCTCTATCCTAACCGTCGTGATGCTGCTTGGGGTCTTGATCGCAGGATTGATTCTTGGCTGGATTTATCCACCAAATAGTCGGGTATCGAGCATGGTTTATCTCATCATCATTGGTGGTTTGGGAGTAGCGATCTATGGAGCTTTAGGACTATGGCTACGCTATTTTGACCGCTTTATTGGAGGTCAAGCCGCACGTCTTAGACAAAAATTTCGCATCAAATAAACCTGAGAGGCTGGGACAAAAGTCCTAGCCTCTTCTTATTTTTGGATTGTCGAGCAAGACGCAGTGGTTGAGTGGGCTCTACTACGCTGATTTCATCAGCTTTTACAGCCCCGGAGGTGGGGCGACGAAATCGAATTCTAACGAATGACCGATTTCTGTCCCACTCTCTTTTCTTATAGTTTGAAACTATAGCTAGGTCTTGAAAATGAGAAAACCGCTGACCCTATAATAGTGATAAAATAGTAGGCAGTTAGATTGTATAATTATTGGAGGGGCATATGAGTAAACAACGCAATATCAATACTATTTTGGCACAGGCAGGAATCAAGTCAGATACAGCTACTGGGGCTTTGACCACGCCTTTGCATTTCTCGACGACTTACCAACACCCAGAATTTGGTCAGTCTACAGGTTTTGACTATACCCGTACGAAAAACCCAACACGTGCGACTGCCGAAAAGACCTTGGCAGCTATCGAAAGTGCGGACTATGCTTTGGCGACAAGCTCTGGAATGTCAGCCATTGTGCTTGCTTTTAGCATTTTTCCTGTTGGATCGAAAGTTTTAGCGGTTCGTGACCTTTATGGAGGCTCTTTCCGCTGGTTTAACCAACAAGAGCAAGAAGGTCGTTTCTCTTTCACCTATGCCAATACAGAAGAAGAACTGATCCAACACCTAGAAAAAGATCAAGTGGACGTCCTCTATATTGAAACGCCTACCAACCCATTGATGTTGGAATTTGATATTGCTCATTTAGCAAAATTGGCCCACGCAAAAGGTGCCAAAGTCGTGGTGGACAATACTTTCTACAGTCCTATCTACCAACGCCCAATTGAAGAGGGAGCGGATATTGTGCTCCATTCAGCAACTAAGTACCTAGCTGGTCACAACGATGTCTTGGCTGGTGTTGTCGTGACAAATGATGCAGACTTGTATGACAAGCTCTTTTACAATTTGAACACGACAGGTGCTGTTCTTTCACCATTTGACAGCTATCTCTTGATTCGTGGTCTCAAGACGCTCTCTATCCGGATGGAGCGCTCCACAGAGAATGCACGCAAAGTGGTCGAATTCTTAAAATCCTCCCCTCCGGTCAAAGAAGTCCTCTACACTGGAAAAGGTGGAATGATCTCCTTTAAAATTCAAGATGAGAAAAAAATTCCCAACTTGCTGAATTCCCTTCAAGTCTTTACTTTTGCAGAAAGTCTTGGCGGAGTGGAGAGCTTGATCACTTATCCGACCACTCAAACCCATGCAGATATTCCTGCAGAAGTTCGTCATTCATACGGCTTGACAGATGATCTTCTTCGTTTGTCTATCGGAATCGAAGATGTGAATGATTTGATCGACGATTTGAAACAAGCATTGGAGGCTTAAGATGACCAGATATGATTTCACGACTTTACCCAATCGCTTGACCCACCATACCTACAAGTGGAAAGAAACAGAGACAGATCCAGAGATCATTCCGGCTTGGATCGCGGACATGGATTTTAACGTCATTCCAGAAGTGAGAGAAGCTGTCATCGGCTATGCGGACCAAATGGTCTATGGTTATACCTATGCAGCAGACAGCCTCTACCAATCGATCCTTGATTGGGAAAAAGAAGAGCATGGCTATGCCTTTGACAAGGAAGCTGTCGTCTTTATCGAAGGTGTTGTTCCAGCTATTTCAACAGCTATTCAAGCATTTACCAAGGAAGGAGATGCTGTCTTAATCAATACACCGGTCTATCCTCCATTTGCACGAAGTGTCAAACTCAATCGTCGAAAATTGATCGAAAATTCCTTGGTTGAAAAAGATGGGCTCTTTCAAATTGATTTTGATCAACTAGAAAAGGATCTTGTGGAGCAAGCTGTTAAACTCTATGTTTTGTGTAATCCCCACAATCCTGGTGGTCGTGTCTGGGATCGTGAGGTCTTGGAAAAAATTGGTCACCTTTGTCAAAAACATGGCGTCCTTCTCGTTTCAGATGAAATTCACCAAGACTTAGCCTTGTTTGGGCACCGTCATACGAGCTTTAACACGGTTGATCCAAGCTTTAAAGATTTTAGCTTGATCTTAACGAGTGCCACTAAGACCTTCAACATTGCAGGAACAAAAAATTCCTATGTGGTCATTGAAAATCCAAAGCTTCGTACGGCTTTTAAACAACGGCAATTGGCCAATAATCAACATGAAATCTCAGGCTTGGGCTATATTGCTACAGAAGCGGCCTACCGCTATGGCAAGCCTTGGTTAACAGAGCTCAAGCAGGTTCTTGAAAAACATATTGATTATGTGGTGAAGGAATTGCATGAAAAGACCCAAATCCGTGTCATGAAACCCCAGGGAACCTATCTTCTTTGGTTGGACTTTTCAGCCTATCCTTATACGGATGATGAGCTGCATGCTAAAATCCATGACCAAGCTAAGTTGATTTTAAATCGTGGTACCGATTTTGGAAAAGAAGGGAAATTGCATGCCCGTCTCAATGTCGCAGCCCCCTTCACTCTTATTGAAGAGATCACCAAACGATTGGTGGAAACTTTTCATAAATAGGTGTTGACTTTCTGCTCATGAAGGAGTACAATAAACTCGAAAAAACGGTAGGTGAGGCTACCGCAAGGATACGGATGACTACCGCAAAGCAGTGGAGACACTACTCGTTGGTCAACAGTCCTGATCGCAAAGGTCAAGACTAAGCTCATTTCATTGCCTTGCGGAGCTAAAGCTTGGACGGTCTATTTTTTGAGAGTTTAGTTTGAAAAATAAATGACGAGTTTCAGGAGTCCTACCGATCAAGGGTAGGACTCTTTTTGGTGCCTACCCAAAAAAGAGAAAGGAGAGAACTATGATACAAATCGATGACCATCCCGAACCGTACCCGACCAGCCAATTGCTGATTTGTGTCATAGGGACTCGAGAAGTGATTGGCTCCTAACTGAGAAAGGAGACACCAATGCAAACAAATAAAGAAAGACTCCATGCAGCACTTCAAGAACCGCTTGAAAAGACAGTTGCTCAATACAAAACAAGTGCTCATGGTTTAATTGAAGAACAAGTAGAAGAAAATCGTGATCTCTATGGTGATAATATCATCACCAAAGGCCAAGAAGATTCCATCCTCAAAAAGATCTATGAATCGATTATCAACCCCTTTACGGTGATTTTGTTGGTCATCGCTCTGGTTTCCTTCATCACCAATGTCTGGCTAGCAAAACCAGGTGAACAAGACCCGACGACCTCCATCATCATTGTGACCTTGGTCTTGATTTCTGGTGGGATTCGCTTTATCCAAGAGTTGCGAAGTGACAAGGCTGCAAGCAACCTGTCTCGTATGATCGTCAATACAGCGACGGTCCTTCGAGATGGCTCTGAACAAGAAATTCCTATTGATGAGATTGTCGTAGGAGATGTGGTGAAACTCAGTGCCGGTGATATGATCCCGGCAGATGTGGTCCTTCTAGATTCCCGTGACTTCTTTGTCCAACAATCAGGTCTCACGGGAGAAAGTGATGCCGTTGAAAAGGTATGTCTTAGCAAGGCTGAAGGTCAAAATCCAGATAGTCTTTTGGAGAGTGAAAGCCTGGCCTTTATGGGGACCAATGTTATCTCAGGACGTGCGACTGCCTTGGTGCTAGTAGTGGGTGATGAGACGATGATGGGCGCGATTGAGCAAACCATCAACACCTATGATGAACCCACTTCCTTTGAAAGAGAAATGAACACGGTTTCCTGGCTCTTAATTCGACTCATGTTGGTCATGGTGCCAGTTGTCTTTGTCATCAATGGCTTAACCGATGGTGACTGGCTAGAAGCTGGTGTCTTTGCCCTTAGCGTTGGAGTCGGTTTGACGCCGGAAATGCTGCCAATGATTATTACGGCGAGTCTAGCCAAAGGTTCTATCATCATGGCCAAGGAAAAAGTTGTCATCAAAAAACTCAATGCCATTCAGGACTTAGGGGCTATTGATATTTTGTGCACTGATAAGACAGGGACCTTGACACAAGATGAAATCGTCTTGGAATATCCTCTTGATATCCACGGAGATCTAGATTTATCAGTCCTCCGTCGGGCCTACCTGAATTCTTATTTCCAAACTGGGTTAAAAAATCTGATGGACCGGGCCATTATCAAGCGGACAAAAAAAGAAGCCAAAAAGCATGAAATCGTTCGTGATCTAGACCAAACCTTCCAAAAGATTGATGAATTGCCATTTGACTTTGAGCGTCGTCGTATGAGTGTCATCGTTAAGGATGCAGACGGGGTTGTCAGCATGGTCACCAAGGGTGCCTTGGAAGAAATGCTTTCTGTATCGACTTATGTTGAGTATAAGGGAGAGATTCAATCCCTAACCGATTCCATCCGTCAAGAAGTTCTCGCAGAAGTGGCTCAATTAAATGAACAAGGTCTTCGTGTACTGGGAGTCAGCTACAAAACCGAACTCAATGAAGACCAGGTCCTTAGTGTGGAAGATGAACGAGATATGATCTTAACGGGTTACCTGGCCTTTCTGGATCCACCAAAACCTTCTGCAGCCCCAGCTATTAAGGCCCTGGCTGAATACGGAGTGACGACCAAGATCTTAACCGGTGACAATGAAAAGGTCACCCAAGCAGTCTGTGAAAAGGTAGGACTGGATGTCGAGCGAATCCTTTTGGGAAGTGAAATTGATACCATGACAGACCAAGAGTTGGCGCACGTTGTGGAAACCACCACGGTCTTTGCTAAACTCTCGCCCGATCAAAAAGCGCGGATCATCCTGAGCTTGAAAAATAATGGCCACAAAGTGGGGTATATGGGGGATGGGATCAATGATGCCCCATCCATGAAGGTGTCAGATGTCGGGATCTCAGTAGATACAGCTGTGGATATTGCCAAGGAAACAGCAGATGTGATCCTTTTGGACAAGGACTTGATGGTCCTTGAAAAAGGCTTGGTCGAAGGTCGCAAGGTCTATGCCAATATGACCAAGTACATCAAGATGACCGTCTCTTCTAATTTTGGGAACATCTTCTCCCTACTCTTTGCCAGCATCTTTTTGCCTTTCCTTCCGATGGCGCCTGTTCATTTGATTGTGCTCAACCTTGTCTACGATATTTCCTGTATTGCTCTTCCATTTGACAATGTTGATAAAGAATTTCTCAGAGAACCTCGGATTTGGGAAGCCAATTCCATTATGCGCTTCATGGCATGGATCGGTCCGATCTCATCTATCTTTGATATTCTCACCTATATGCTCCTCTACTTTATCGTTGTCCCAATGATTCTGGGGCACGGGTATGTTCATGGAGCAGCCGATGCGGCAACTTTTATCATGATTTTCCAAACCGGATGGTTTATCGAGTCCATGTGGTCGCAAACCATGGTAATTCATATGTTGCGATCACCAAAACTGCCATTTATTCAAAGTCGTCCGGCCTTCTCCGTTGTGGTGACCACCTTAGTCGGAGCCTCTTTTGTGACCTTCCTCCCATACAGCCCTTTGGCTAGGTTATTAAAATTAAGTCAATTAAATGGACTTTATTTCGTCTTATTGCTTGGCGTTATTGCCCTTTACATGCTAAGTGTCACACTCGTTAAACACTTCTATATCAAGAAATACAGGGAATGGTTATAAGTTCTCCATAGAAAAAGAGAGTCCAAACTTAAAAATTTTAAGTGTAAGGGCTCTCTTTTTGGAACAAAATTTGGTATAATAAGACGACTATAAAGTTGGAACTAATGGTTTCCGATGGGAACTTGTTTTCAAAGATGGAGTGAAAACGAAATGGGTTAGGGTTAGCCACATTTCTTGCTCTGATTTGAAATAGAGTAATTAGAAAGAAGGATTTCAAACATGGGAAAATTAGAAGTCATTAAACACCCCCTTATTCAACACAAATTGTCTATTTTACGTCGCACAGATACCTCAACCAAAGCCTTTCGTGAATTGGTAGACGAAATTGCGATGCTGATGGGCTATGAAGTGTTGCGCGAATTGCCTCTTGAAGATGTAGAAATTGAAACACCGATCACTAAAACCGTTCAAAAACAAATTGCAGGGAAGAAATTAGCTATTGTTCCAATTCTTCGTGCAGGGATTGGGATGGTCGATGGTCTCTTGAGCTTGGTACCAGCCGCAAAAGTTGGACATATCGGAATGTACCGTGATGAAGAAACGTTGAAACCAGTTGAATACTTGGTGAAATTGCCAGAAGATATTGACCAACGTCAAATCTTTGTGGTAGACCCAATGTTAGCAACCGGTGGATCTGCCATTTTGGCGGTGGATTCCTTGAAAAAACGTGGCGCTAGCCACATCAAGTTTGTCTGCTTGGTCGCAGCGCCAGAAGGTGTGAAAGCTCTTCAAGAAGCGCATCCAGATGTTGATATCTTTTCAGCAGCCCTTGATGATCACTTGAATGAACATGGCTACATTGTTCCAGGTCTTGGGGATGCAGGGGACCGCTTGTTCGGTACAAAATAAAGAGAAAACCATTCATTGTGGGTCAGAAAGATACTTTAGATTTGACCTTTTTTGACCATTGGTTTATAATAACACATAGAATAAGAACCTCACTCATAGTGAGAATGAATGGATACTAAAGGAGAAGAATAGATGATTCCAGTAGTTATTGAGCAAACTAGCCGTGGAGAACGTTCCTATGATATTTATTCCCGTCTGTTGAAAGATCGGATTATCATGGTAACAGGGCCGGTTGAGGACCAAATGGCCAACTCAATCATTGCGCAGTTGCTCTTCTTGGATGCCCAAGATAATACCAAAGATATCTATATGTATGTCAATACCCCAGGTGGATCAGTTTCTGCAGGTCTCGCCATTGTCGATACAATGAACTTTATTAAATCTGATGTTCAAACCATCGTCATGGGAATGGCTGCTTCAATGGGAACCATCATCGCTTCAAGCGGTGCCAAAGGCAAACGCTTCATGTTGCCAAATGCAGAGTACATGATTCACCAACCAATGGGTGGTACTGGTGGTGGTACCCAACAAACAGATATGGCCATTGCAGCAGAACACTTGCTCAAAACACGGAACAACTTGGAAAAAATCCTTGCGGATAATTCAGGTCAACCAATTGAAAAAGTGCATGCTGATGCGGAACGTGACAATTGGATGAGTGCCCAAGAAACACTCGAATATGGCTTTATTGACGAAGTGATGACCAATAACAATTTGGGCTAATTGAGTGAATAGACAAGGCTGGATGAAAGGTCCGGCCTTTTTGCTCTTCTAAAGAGTAGTTCTTTTTCTGGAAATTTGATATACTAGTAGGAGAACGAGAAAGGGTTTGGCTATGTTTGAGAAACAAAAAAGAACGGGACTGATCGTCAAATTGTACTACAATCGAGATGGGAAAAAACTACAGTCTCTTGGGGATGTCCTTTACCATTCAAAGAAATGTCGCTATGTTCAGTTGTATGTCGATAGTGACAAGGCGGATCAAGTCATGGAAGATTTGAAGAAAGAACGCTTCGTAAAAACTGTCCTTCCCTGTTATATCAAAGATTTGGATACGGATTTTGTGGGGAGTTTGCAACGTTTGGAAGCCCAAAAACAGGTCACAGAGTTTTAGAAAACGCAATCATTTTACAGATTGTGCTTTTTTTATTGTCAATTGTCAGATAATTCGGTATATTCTTAATGTATTTATTTTAAGATTCATTTAAGGAGATCAAAACAAATGAAGAAAAAATTTGCTCTTTCATTTTTAACAGTAGCAAGTGT
>OKVT01000335.1_pt1 | contig 11264 bp, 8 predicted proteins | sample 1606951 | NCBI WGS metagenome assembly OKVT01 (sample SAMN03281019, study PRJEB24777) | human gut metagenome | isolation source: fecal sample PR141 from 1 month old male Chinese infant, vaginal delivered... | place: Singapore | collected 2005-11-08
CTCCAACATTTGGTCGCGGTGCGATGACCAACCACTGGGTGGATATCAAAAACGCCAACGTCGTGGTGGTGATGGGCGGTAACGCCGCCGAAGCCCATCCGGTGGGTTTCCGCTGGGCGATGGAGGCGAAAAACAATAACGACGCCACGCTGATCGTCGTCGACCCGCGCTTTACGCGCACCGCGTCGGTGGCCGATATCTATGCGCCGATTCGTTCCGGTACCGACATTACCTTCCTGTCGGGCGTGCTGCTGTACCTGATCGAAAATAACAAGATCAATGCCGAGTACGTTAAGCATTACACCAATGCCAGCCTGCTGGTGCGGGATGATTTTGCCTTCGAAGAGGGGCTGTTCAGCGGCTACGATGCGGAAAAACGCCAGTACGATAAATCGTCCTGGAACTACCAGTTCGATGAAAACGGCTACGCCAAACGCGATGAAACGCTCAGCCATCCGCGCTGCGTGTGGAACCTGCTGAAGCAGCACGTTTCCCGTTACACGCCGGAAGTGGTGGAGAATATCTGCGGTACGCCGAAAGCGGACTTCCTTAAAGTGTGCGACGTGCTGGCCTCAACCAGCGCCGCGGACCGCACCACCACCTTCCTGTATGCCCTGGGCTGGACGCAGCACACCGTCGGCGCGCAGAACATCCGCACCATGGCGATGATCCAGCTGCTGCTCGGCAATATGGGCATGGCCGGCGGCGGCGTCAACGCCCTGCGCGGCCACTCTAATATTCAGGGGCTGACCGATTTGGGCCTGCTGTCGACCAGTCTGCCGGGCTATTTGACGTTGCCATCGGACAAACAGACCGATCTGCATAGCTACCTCAGCGCCAACACGCCGAAGGCGACCCTGCCCGAGCAGGTGAACTACTGGAGCAACTACCCGAAATTCTTCGTTAGCCTGATGAAATCCTTCTACGGCGAGGCGGCGCAAAAAGAGAACGACTGGGGCTTTGAGTGGTTACCGAAGTGGGACCAGGCTTACGACGTTATCAAATACTTCAACATGATGGATAACGGCAACGTCACCGGCTATATCTGCCAGGGCTTTAACCCGGTTGCCTCCTTCCCGGATAAAAACAAAGTGGTTCGCAGCCTCAGCAAGCTGAAATATATGGTGGTTATCGACCCGCTGGTGACCGAAACCTCGACCTTCTGGCAGAACCACGGCGAGTCTAATGATATCGACCCGTCGGCGATTCAGACCGAAGTCTTCCGTCTGCCGTCGACCTGCTTTGCCGAAGAGGACGGTTCGATCGCCAACTCCGGCCGCTGGCTGCAGTGGCACTGGAAAGGTCAGGATGCCCCAGGTGAAGCGCGCAATGATGGCGAAATCCTTGCCGGGATTTACCATCGCCTGCGCGAACTGTACCGCACCGAAGGCGGGAAGGGCGCGGAACCCCTGCTGAAGATGAGCTGGCGCTACAAGCAGCCGGACCATCCGGAATCGGAAGAGGTGGCAAAAGAGAACAACGGCTACGCGCTGGCGGATCTCTACGATCAAAATGGCACTTTGCTGGCGAAAAAAGGCCAACTGCTCAATAGCTTCGCGCTGCTGCGCGATGACGGCAGCACCGCGTCGTCTTGCTGGATCTATACCGGCAGCTGGACCGAGCAGGGTAACCAGATGGCGAATCGTGATAACGCCGATCCTTCGGGCCTGGGCAATACGCTGGGATGGGCCTGGGCGTGGCCGCTCAATCGTCGGGTGCTGTACAACCGCGCTTCGGCCGATATCAACGGCAAGCCCTGGGATGCGAAGCGGATGCTGATCCAGTGGAACGGCAGCAAGTGGGTCGGGAATGATATTCCGGACTTCAATACCGCGCCGCCAGGGAGCAACACCGGGCCGTTTATCATGCAGCAGGAGGGGCTGGGTCGCCTGTTTGCGCTCGATAAACTGGCGGAAGGGCCGTTCCCGGAGCACTACGAGCCGATGGAAACCCCGCTTGGCACTAACCCGCTGCACCCGAAGGTGGTCTCCAGCCCGGTGGTGCGGTTGTATGAAGAGGACGCCATTCGCTTAGGTAAGAAGGATAAATTCCCGTATGTCGGGACCACCTATCGTCTGACCGAGCACTTCCACACCTGGACCAAGCATGCGTTGCTCAATTCCATCGCGCAGCCGGAACAGTTTGTCGAAATCAGCGAAGGGCTGGCGAAAAGCAAAGGTATCGCTAACGGCGATTGGGTGAAAGTCAGCAGCAAGCGCGGCTTCATTCGCGCGGTTGCCGTGGTGACCCGCCGACTGCGCACGCTGAACGTCAACGGCCAGCAGGTGGAGACCGTCGGGATCCCGCTGCACTGGGGTTTTGAAGGCGTGGCCCGTAAAGGCTACATCGCCAACACCCTGACGCCTAACGTTGGCGATTCCAACTCGCAAACGCCGGAATACAAGGCGTTCCTGGTCAACATCGAGAAAGCGTAAGGAGCGATTCAATGGCGATGGAAACCCAAGACATTATTAAACGCTCCGCGACCAACCCGATCACCCCCGCGCCGCGCGCGCGGGACTATAAAGCGGAAGTCGCCAAGCTTATCGATGTCTCCTCCTGCGTGGGCTGTAAAGCCTGCCAGGTGGCCTGTTCCGAGTGGAATGACATCCGCGATGACGTGGGGCACTGCGTCGGGGTGTACGACAACCCGGCGGATCTCAGCGCCAAATCCTGGACGGTAATGCGTTTTAGCGAGACCGAACAGAACGGCAAACTGGAGTGGCTTATCCGCAAGGATGGCTGTATGCACTGCGCAGAGCCGGGCTGCCTGAAGGCCTGCCCATCCGCCGGGGCGATTATTCAGTACGCCAACGGCATCGTCGATTTCCAGCAGGAAAACTGCATCGGCTGCGGCTACTGCATTGCGGGGTGTCCGTTTAACGTCCCGCGCCTCAATAAAGAGGATAACCGGGTCTATAAATGCACCCTGTGCGTGGATCGGGTCAGCGTCGGCCAGGAGCCGGCCTGCGTGAAAACCTGTCCTACCGGCGCGATCCACTTCGGTACGAAGAAAGAGATGCTGGAGGTGGCTGAGGAGCGGGTGGCTAAGCTTAAAAAACGCGGTTATGCCAACGCCGGGATTTACAACCCGCCGGGCGTCGGCGGCACCCACGTGATGTACGTCCTGCATCATGCCGACCAGCCGGAGCTGTATCACAAGCTGCCGAAGGAACCGCAGATCGATACCAGTATCAGTCTGTGGAAGGGGGCGCTGAAACCGCTGGCGGCGGCGGGCTTTATCGCCACCTTCGCCGGGCTGATTTACCACTACATCGGTATCGGGCCGAACAAGGAAGTTGACGACGACGAGGAGAAGCATGATGAGTAAATCGAAGATGATTGTGCGCACAACGTTTATCGATCGCGCCTGTCACTGGACGGTGGTTATCTGTTTCTTCCTCGTGGCGCTGTCGGGAATATCGTTCTTCTTTCCGACGCTACAGTGGCTAACGGAAACCTTCGGCACGCCGCAGATGGGGCGTATTCTGCACCCGTTCTTTGGGGTGCTGATTTTTGTCGCGCTGATGTTTATGTTCGTGCGCTTTGTCCACCACAACATCCCTGATAAACAGGATATTCCGTGGCTGAAAGGCATCGTCGAGGTGCTGAAAGGCAACGAGCATAAGGTGGCGCGCGTCGGTAAGTATAACGCCGGGCAGAAGATGATGTTCTGGACCATCATGAGCATGATTTTCGTGCTGCTGGTGACCGGGGTGATTATCTGGCGCCCATATTTTGCGGAATATTTCCCGATACCGGTTATTCGTTACAGCCTGCTGATACACGCCACTTCGGCGATTATCCTGATCCACGCCATCCTTATCCATATGTATATGGCGTTCTGGGTGAAGGGGTCGATTAAGGGAATGATCGAAGGCAAGGTGAGCCGCCGCTGGGCGAAGAAACACCACCCGCGCTGGTATCGCGATGTCGAACGCCTGGAGGCGATGAAAGAGAATCGTGAAGGGATAAAGTAAGCCTTCACGGCGCGAAACCCGCTCCGGAGATGTCGGAGCGGGTTCCCGGCAGTCAGCAGTTCGTGATAAGAGTATCGATTGAATCGATAACACCCTGGCGCGCATGACTCAGATTGCAGACGAAATCCTGTGGCGGGGTCCGTTTATTATTTAAGTTACTGATCATTGGCGTACAAAGTAAAAAGCTGTCAAATTCTATATTTATCCTTGGTACGACATGCTGATGCCAGCGTGGTAACTGTTGTGGTCGCATTAAAGGAATAATGACTCCCGTGGCCAGGTCTGCATAATAATCATTCTGCACGATCATATAATATGGCAGGGTTTTATTTGTCTGAGCAGAACAATTTCGATAAACATTGAATTATTCAAGCATCATAGCACCCTGAAAAATTCATCATCAGTAAGAGTGCCTCCTTTTGCAATAAATTCATTCATTGCGGCAATGAATTCCTTGTGCTGTCGCTGTTTATCTGCTTCTCGTAAATCCTTACCTGGCTGTTCTGACGCCTTCTGGACGGGTACGTCAATGGGTCTTTTACGTAGCGTATTACTTTTCATCATAGGCTCCTTGCGGTTGGTTCTGTGATTATTTACTTTACCCACTAAAAAATAAATACCAGCAGTAAGTTTAATATTTATTTTGCGAGACAGCTTCCAGAGGGAAGTAACAGCCTGAAATATTCATGGTTATAGTAATAAACCTGGCGCTGGCATTAACCAGCGCGACGAGAAATAATCAAAACTTCTCTGGAATGAAGCGGAAAGGAAAATTAGTCTGTTTCATTTTGCCAATTTTGCGCTTCGGCAGCGTCACAGGCTCCACCGGTAAAGCTTCATAGGGGATCTGCGACAGCAGATGGGTGATGATATTCAGACGCACGCGCTTTTTATCCTCCGAGCGGGCGACGAACCACGGCGCCCAGGCGGTATCGGTGGCGGCGAACATGGCGTCGCGGGCAGCAGTATATTCATCCCAGCGGTTGAAAGACTTAATGTCCATCGGCGAGAGCTTCCAGATTTTACGCCCGTCGTCGATGCGATCCCGCAGACGGCGCTCCTGCTCCTGCGGAGAGACCTCCAGCCAGTACTTGAGCAGAATAATGCCCGATTCGACCATGCCGCGCTCCACCATCGGCGCGCCGTCGAGGAACTTCTGCACCTCCTCCGGCGTACAAAAGCCCATCACCCGTTCGACGCCGGCGCGGTTATACCAGCTGCGATCGAAAATCACGATTTCGCCGGCCGCCGGGAGATGCTTGATATAGCGCTGAAAGTAGAGCTGGCTTTTTTCGCGCTCGGTGGGCGAGGGTAAGGCGACGACCCGGAAGATACGCGGGCTGACGCGCTCGGTGATGGCCTTAATGGTGCCGCCTTTCCCGGCGCCGTCCCGGCCTTCAAAGACAATGCACACTTTCAGTCCTTTGTGTACCACCCAGCGCTGCAGTTTCACCAGCTCAACGTGGAGTTTGCGCAGCGCTTTCTCGTACGCTTTGTTGTCGAGCGGCGCGATTTTTGCCGCCGTGTCGACCGGATTACCGCTTTTCTTGTTGCCCATCGCCATGCTCCGTGTTGCCGAGGTATCCCTTTGAAGTGTAATCCTCCCCCGGCGAGGCGGTGGAAAATTATTCGCCGGGTTTTCCCGCCAGGATGACTTCCAGTCCCACCCGCTGCCCCCACGACAGCTCCAGGGTGTTACCGTCCGGGTCGGCAAAGAAAGCGAAATAGCCCACCGGATCGCCCAGCTGCTCCGGCTCCCGGCGTAAAACACCTTCCCGCCGTGCGAGGGCCACTTTCTCATCGATCTCGGCCTGGGTGGCGCAGGCGACGCCGAGATGGCCGAACGGTCCCAGCGGCGTATCGGCCGGATCGTCACTTTGCACCAGCACCAGGGCGAAAGGCCGGGTGCGGTCGCTGAGCCATGCCACTTTCCGCGCCGAGGGGAGGTCGGGCTCGCGCTGGTGAATGACGGTCATTGCGGTATAGCGGGTATAAAAATCGATGCTGCTGGCCAGACAGCGGACGGTAAAGGCGACATGAGTAAAACCGACATCAACACTTTGCATGGATAATTCTCCCAAGGTGAACGATGATTTGACTTTACAACCTCAAGTTAACTTGAGATCAATGAGGTGTTTATCTCTTTGAGCTCACTGATTTTGATAGGGGATTGTTTCTACGAAACCACGCCGCCGGTATGCCACGCGGCTGGGGAACATGAACGAATCAGGCTGTTGTATGGAGGAAACTGCCGTCGGGCGTTTTTAGCTGGTGTGTCGGGGCGGGATGGTAAATAATGCCGGCCGGCTCTCAATACCCCTATAAGATGTATGAAAAAAACGATTTTTTCACTGGCGCTGGGCACCTTTGGACTTGGCATGGCGGAGTTTGGCATTATGGGCGTGCTGCCGGATATGGCGCACGATGTCGGAATATCCATACCCGCCGCCGGCAATATGATTGCCTGGTATGCCTTCGGCGTGGTGATCGGCGCGCCGATCATGGCGCTGCTCTCCAGCCGGTTTTCCCTGAAATCGGTGATGCTGTTCCTGGCTGGCCTGTGTATTCTCGGCAATACCCTGTTTACCTTCTCCAGTAGCTACGCCATGCTGGCGCTTGGCCGGCTGGTTTCCGGGTTTCCCCACGGGGCGTTTTTTGGCGTCGGCGCGATTATCCTGTCGAAAATCGCGCCGCCGGGGAAGGTGACCGCCGCGGTGGCGGGGATGATTGGCGGCATGACGATCGCTAACCTGGTTGGCGTCCCGGGCGGCACCTGGCTTGGGCATCACTTCAGCTGGCGCTATACCTTTGCGCTTATCGCGGTATTTAACGTGGCGGTATTTCTGGCGATCTTCTGCTGGGTGCCCACGCTTTATGACCGGGCCAGCACGCGGCTGCGCGAGCAGTTCCGTTTTCTTGCCTCCCCGGCGCCGTGGCTGATTTTCGCCGCCACCATGTTCGGTAACGCCGGCGTGTTTGCCTGGTTCAGCTATATCAAGCCCTTTATGCTCAATGTATCCGGCTTTGCTGAAAGCAAGATGATGCTGATTATGATGCTGGCGGGGCTGGGAATGGTGGTCGGCAATCTGTTCAGCGGCAAAATTTCCGGGCGCTACAGCCCGCTGCGCATTGCGGCGATGACCGACGGGGTCATAGCCGTGACGCTGCTGCTGATCTTTGCCTTCGGTGAACACAAAGTCGCTTCGCTGGCGCTGGCATTTCTCTGCTGCGCGGGACTATTCGCCCTGTCAGCGCCGCTGCAGATCCTGCTGCTGCAGAACGCCAAAGGCGGCGAGATGCTGGGGGCGGCCGGGGGACAGATCGCCTTTAACCTCGGCAGCGCCATCGGCGCCTTCTGCGGCGGAATGATGATCGCCCAGGGCTTTGGCTGGAACAGCGTGGCGCTCCCCGCCGCCGCGCTGTCGTTTCTGGCGATGAGCGCCTTGCTCATCTATGGCTGCCATCAGCGGCGACAAGCTTATTAACGACGCCTACTCACGCCAGGGTTCGCCCAGGGTCAGCATCAGGCGGTTGGCCCAGGCGAAAAAGGCCGCGGACTGCAGCAGATCCAGCTGGGCCAGAGTATCTAAGCCCTGCTCATCAAGCGCCGCCAGATGATCGGCGTTTAATGCGGGTGGCGTCACCGATAGCGCGGCGGCGGCGTCGATTTCCGCCTGCCAGCGCGGCGATTGCCCGTCGCGCAGATCCTCTCCCGGCGTCACCGCCAGCAGCGTGTCGACGGCGGTCTCGTCCTTCGCCAGCTGCGCCGCTTTGCGGGCATGCACCGAGGCGCAGTAAATACAGCCGTTGATTTTACTGGCGACCGTGGCGGCCAGCTCGCGTTCGGCGCGCGGCAATCCTCCCGCGGTATAGAAAATGCCCTTATCGGTCAGGGTCCGCTGCTCCAGCACCGGCTGGTTGCGCGCCAGCAGGCGAAAGTAGGGGGAGTCGCTATGGCCATATTTGGCCAGAATCGCCTGTTCTTCAGCGTTGAATTCCGCCAGCGGTTTATCGGCCAGCCAGGGTTCCCAGTGCAGCTCGTCGCGGGTGAAGCGAACCGGGGCCGCTTTGCCGCTCTGCGCGTACGGGGTGGTATGCCAGTATCCGGCGACCAGCGGCGTATCTGCGCTGACGATGGGCTTATGGTTGAGCGCCCGCAGGCCCAGCAGCAGTCGGCTCTGGAAGCTGACAAAGGCTACCAGCTGCGCCAGGGTGACGATGCCCCGCAGGCTCCAGCCCGCGCTGGTTAAGGTGTGCAGCGCGCCGGGAGTGGCTTCAACGGGGGTGAAGGTGAGCAGGCGGGCAAAGGCCAGCGCCGGGACCAGACGATCGGTGGTCGGATCGGCGAGGCCGAAACCGGCATAGTGCGCCGCCAGCGCGTCCGCCTGGTGCAGTTTCGCCACCTTTGCGGCCACCGCGAAGCGTTCATCAAGAGGAAAGTCAGCGTCCTGCTGGCGGAACAGCACTTCATAACTTCCCTGGGCGTGACGGGTGGCGGCATCGCGGACGGCGCGCGCCTGATCGAGCGGGGAACCGGGGGCGATCTCCGCCAGTTCGGCCAGAATATCCTGACTCAGCGTCATGGGGACTCCTTATCTGATGTGGGGGGCAATATGCTGAGCGATCAGCTCAATGGAACGCAGCGTATCCCGGTGCGAAGGCTCGACCGAGTGCACCTGAAACGAAATATCGGTGGCGCGGGCCAGCACGCTGTCCTGCGCCAGGGAGGCAATAACATGCTCAGGATCGCCAACGTGGGCATCCAGCTGTTGCAGATAGTCGGTGACACTGTCACCTTCTATCGTATGACCCGCCGCCCGGTGCTGAGTTGCCTGCTTGCGCAGACCGGGCTCGGCGACCTGCAGGGCGTGGGCGAGACTGTCGGCGACGAAGGCGGTGCGCGAGGCGAGGATCCGCGGCGCAACGCCGTCCGGCAGCGCCGCCAGGTAGGCGTCGATGATCGGGTTCTGAATGGCGTCCAGCGGCAGGCGTGGCTCGCCGGGCGGCCGTGGCTGAGTGCGGGACAGCATCAACCCGTGTCCCGCCTGACCGGCGCGGATAGCGCCCTCCGCCGAGAAGGTGGCGATCCAGATACGCTCCGCCAGCTGCGGCGCCGGCGGATAGAGACGGTTGTCCGGGTGGCTCAGCGTGTCGCCGCGCCAGGCGCTATGGATCAGGTGCAAATGGTCGGCAAACGCCGCCCCGCGCTGCTCGCTGGTCAGGCCGAAGGGCAGAAACGAGGTTGGCGTGCCGCCGGAGCCAAAACCCACCTCCAGACGTCCGTCGGTGAGTAAATCCAGTACCGCTGCGTCTTCGGCGACGCGCAGCGGATTTTCCATCGGCAAGGTGATAATCGCTGTACCGAGGCGGATCCGGTCGGTCTGCGCCGCGACGTGGGCGAGAAACACCAGCGGTGAAGGCAGGCCGCCTTCCTGTTCATGAAAATGGTGCTGGGCAATCCATGCGCTGTCGAAGCCCAAACGCTCCGCGTGGCGGATCTGTTCGGCCGCCAGCCGGTAGCGCGTTTGCGCGGAGCCCTGATCGAGCAGACGGGTAAAAAAACCGAGGCGTTTTGGCATTATGCGTTCTCCGTGTGGGCCTGTGCTAAGCGGGAGGAAACCTGGGGAATGGCGGCGATCAGTTCGCGGGTGTAGGCCTGCTGCGGGGCGGCGAAAAGGCGGTTTACGTCGCCATGCTCCACCACCTGGCCGGCGCGCAGCACCGTGACGCTGTCGGCGATCCGCCTGACCGTCGCCAGATCGTGGCTAATGAACAGGTAGCTCAGTCCCAGCTGCTGCTGTAGCTGCTGCAGCAGGGCGAGGATCTGCGCCTGAACGGTGACGTCGAGCGCCGAAGTCGCTTCGTCAAGGACCAGTATCGCCGGCTCGAGGATCAGCGCCCGGGCAATCGCCACCCGCTGGCGCTGGCCGCCGGAAAGCTCCCGCGGCGTACGCGACAGCAGCTCGGGGGCCAGGGCCACCCGGGCGGCAACGCTCTCCACACGCTGGCGACGCGTCGCCGCGCTGAGGCGCTCAAAGTTTTTTAACGGCTCTTCGATAATCGCAAACAGCGTCTGGCGCGGGTCGAGCGAAGCGAAGGGGTTCTGGTAGACAAACTGGATCTTGCGCCGCAGCTGACGCTGTGCCTCGCGGCTGAGATGCCCGGCGTCGATACCGTCGATGATGACCTGTCCGGCATCGGCGCGCTCAAAGCCCAGCAGGATCCGCGCCAGGGTGGTTTTCCCGGAGCCGGATTCGCCCACCAGCGCATGGGTGCTGCCGCGTCTGACTTCAAAGCTGACGCTGTCGAGCGCCTGCAGCGCCTGTTTGCCCAGCGAGAAGCGTTTGCTGATCCCCTCCACGCGAATGGCCGGCGTGGCCAGCGGCCGGTGACGAGCCGCCGCCAGCCCCAACGGCGCATCCAGCAGGTCGTGGAGCAGCTGGCGGGTGTAAGGATGCTGTGGACGCTGGACAATCGTCTCGGTGGCGCCTTGTTCCTGAATCTCTCCCTGGCGAAACACCATGATCCGGTCGGCGCGTTCGGCGGCCAGCGCCAGATCGTGGGTGACAAACAGCACGGCGGTACCCGACTCGCGACGCAGGATATCGAGCAGGTCGAGAATGCGCTTCTGCACCGTGACGTCGAGGGCGCTGGTGGGCTCGTCGGCAATAATCAGATCCGGCTGCAGGGCAATGGCGATGGCTATCAGCACCCGCTGTTTCATCCCGCCAGACAGCTGATGCGGATACTGGTCAAAACGCTGTTCCGGGTGGCTGAGACCGACTTTAGCGAGCAGGTTAAGAACCTGCTGTCGGCGCTCAGCGGCGGAGAGGGACTGATGCAGCCGGAGGATCTCTTCCACCTGCTGACCAATGGTTTTTACCGGGTTGAGCGAATTACCGGGATCCTGCGGGACCAGGCTGATGCTCACTCCGCGCAGGCGGTTCAGGCGTTTATCCGACCAGTCGCTAATCACTTCGCCATTGAGGACAATGCGCCCGGCATCCCGGCGGGCATTATCCGCCAGCAGGCCGATAATGGCCTGCGCGGTGGTGGTTTTCCCCGAGCCGGATTCTCCGACGAAGGCCAGCATTTCGCCGCGCTGGATGGAAAAGCTGATGTTGTGCACCACCTCGCGCCATTCGCCCCGCGAGCGGTAGCTGATGCGCAGATCTTCAACGGACAAAACGGTCATGGGCGTGCTCCACTCCACTGGCGGCTAAGACGATTGGCGGCAAGGACCACGGCGACCACGGCGAGGCCGGGGAAGGTGGTCAGCCACCA
>OKVT01000337.1_pt1 | contig 11116 bp, 10 predicted proteins | sample 1606951 | NCBI WGS metagenome assembly OKVT01 (sample SAMN03281019, study PRJEB24777) | human gut metagenome | isolation source: fecal sample PR141 from 1 month old male Chinese infant, vaginal delivered... | place: Singapore | collected 2005-11-08
AAAATAGCATGTTGAGGATTAAATAACAAATATTTTTTAAATAAGACTATTGGAAATCCTTTATAAATCTGGGATTACGGGAATGACTGTTAATGACTGATTTGCTTGTAAATTTCTAAATTTTAATTCGAAAAATTTCCAGTATACTAAATATATCAAAACAAAACACGAAAATTGAGAAAATTTTGAACTAAAAAAGAATTAAGGAGGAATCAAGAATGAAAATAATGGTCATCACAAAAAATATTTTATCAGAAACTGCTTTTCAAAATCGCTTACAACATTTAGATCACCAAGTTTTTTGTACGACGTGTCTGATTGGTGAAATTAAGGAAAGTCATTTGTTTTATCGAAAATTTGATGCCATCATTCTCAGCGAAACGATTCCTCGCAAAGAACAATATTTATATCTAAAGGAATTAGCCAGAGTTAAAACGCCGTTGTTTCTTCGCTCGGAAGACATTCCTACCTCGGAAGAATTGAGCATTAGCTATCAATATGGCATTCTCAATTGGTTACGATTGGATGCGACTTTGGATACATTAAGAGAAAATCTCCTTTTGGCAGAATTAAATAAACCCATCCAACGAGAAGATGAAAAGTTAGATGTAGAGGGGATAAAGCTAACAGCCGCAGAACGTGCACTACTGGCTGTCTTGTATAGTACGCCAAAAGAACACTTACCAATGGAGCGCCTTTGTAAATTAATATATGACACAGAAGAAACAGCCAATAATCGAAAAAAAATGACCAAACAGCTGACAAAATTAAATAAAAAAATTCAAGTAGGGGGCTTTAAAAAACAAGGTATCCAAAATACACGGTATAAAGGCTACAAACTGCATCCGCAGTTGCTTCCTTACATTGGCGAATTATTTACTTAAAATAAAGAAACTCTTGACGAATGAAAATCACCATCACAGGATGACCCCTAAAAACCATGCTATACTAATAAGGAATAGTATAGGAGGTGGGTCTGTATGAAAGACGGACTATATTGGGTACAACAATTAAAAGAACAGAAAGTAAGTCACACAGAACTCTTAAAGGATATTGAGAAAAAAGTCCAAAAGTTAAATCCAAAGATCAATGGCTTTGTAACCTTTGACAGCCAAAAAGCAGAAGCAACTTATCAAAAAAATAAACAGCAGGACACACTATTTGCTGGTTTGCCATTTCCTTTGAAAATGTTAGGCCAAGAAAAAGCGGGGTGGTCAGCAACGGCTGGCTCGCAACTTTTTAAAAATAGTACTGCAACAACGACTTCTAACTTTGTCAAACAAGCAGAAACGATTGGCTTGATGCCTTTAGGACAAACCAACGCCCCAGAGTTTGGCTTTAAAAATATTACGGATCCTGCGCTTTACGGGCCGGCCCGCAATCGTTGCAACTGGGAACATCCGCCAGGCGTTTCCGGTGGCGGCGCGGCCGCAGTTGTCGCTCGCGGTATTGTTCCTTTCGCCGGCGCGAGCGATGGCGGTGGCTCATCCCGATTTCCCGCCTCTTTTAGTGGCTTAATTGGCTTAAAACCTAGCCGTGGCTCCATGCCTGTCGGCCCAGAAGGCTGGCGAGGCTGGCAAGGTGCCTCGATTGACTTTGCGTTGACTATTTCTATGAGAGACACCAAAGCGTTATTTTATGGCCTACGTGGTAGCCACAGTGGCGCCCCCTACCAAGCGCCCTTGGCAGAATGGCAAACACACCCTAAAAAACAACGGCTAAAAATTGCTCTGTGTACCGCTTCGCCTATCGGCTCAATGATTTCGCCAGAAGCAACACAAGCGGCGAAACAAGCGGCTGATTTTCTGGCAGCCGCTGGCCATGAAATCATTGAGATTCCTTATCCAGTCGATGGTGCAGCGCTGATTCGCTCCTATTATCAAATGAACGGCGCAGAAACTACAGCGATGATGAATAGCATTCAACAGGGGCTCGGGCGCCCAATTCGTAAAGAAGAAATCGAACCTTTTTCATGGACCATGCATCAATTTGGCCAAAAGATTCCAGCAGCCACCTATGTTCATTCATTACAGTTGTGGGATCAAGCAGCAGTAACGATGGAAGAACTTTTTCAAAAATTTGATCTGTTTTTATCACCAACAACGGCTTTTTCAGCACCAAAAATTAACGAAGATTTGCAAAGTGAGCACATTCGTCAACGAATGGAGCAAGCAGCAGAATTAACAGAAGCAGAGCTAGCTGAATTAATCTATGATTATTTTGATAAAAGTTTACAGCTAACACCGTATACTCAACTAGCGAACTTGACAGGACAACCAGCTATCAGCTTGCCCACACATGTTACGGCAACGGGGTTACCCTTAGGCATTCAATTGCTGGCTGCACGTGGACGTGAAGATCTCTTATTCCAAGTAGGCGAACAGTTTGAGCAAGAAGGAAAATTTAAATTACCAGAAAGTTACCGCTAAATAGGGTGTTATTGTGACCAAATTTCAGATAAAATAGACACAAGACAAAAAACTGAGGTGGAAAAATGCTGTACGTAGTGAGACATGGTGAAACAGATTATAATGTGGCCCGTAGAATTTGTGGTCATGCGGAAGCGCAATTGACCGAAAAAGGCTATCAACAAGCGGAATTGGTAGCTGAAAAAATTGCCAAACAAGGAATTCAAATCGACCGTTTACTGGCGTCGCCTTTAAAACGGGCGCAAGAAACAGCACGTAAAATTGCGGAACGAAATCAATTGACGATTGAAACAGAACCTCGTTTAATTGAGATGAATTTTGGCATTTATGATGGTGAACCAATTGAAACAACGGCTTTCCAAGAAAATCGTTCTGAGATTTCCTTGCCATTTCCAGAAGGGGAATCGGTCCTAGATGTTGCGGGTCGAATTTATCCCCTGATTGAGGAAGCCTTGGCTTCAGAGGAAACTTACCTATTTGTTTGCCACAATGCGGTTATGCGAGTCATTGATAACTACTTCAATGGTAAAAAAATCCAAGATTTCTTGGACTTTCATTGTGAAAATACACAACTTGTACAATACGGAGAATAAAAATCAAGTCTTTAATCTTTTGGTTAAAGACTTGATTTTTTTTATGGTAAATAAGAAACCGCTTCCGTTTTAATGTATAATAAATTAACTTTTGGATCAAAAAAGAAATGGGGAAAAGACTATGAGAATTGATAATATTCATCAAGCGTTAAAACAGTTTCACGTACAAAATCCAAGTAGCAAAGAAACCTTGTTGCCCGCAACGGCTTCGCAATTAAGTCAGACCTCTGGCTATACCCGAACCGCTGTTAGTGAAGAGCTTTCAGAATTAGTGAGAAAAGACCAAGTCGTTAAAGTTAAATCAAGACCGGTGTTATTTTTTGATAAAGACTACTTAGAGGAACAGTTTCCTTTTTTTAAAAGTAGCACGTGCTACGATTCCCTCGCTTCGCTGCAAGAGGACATTTATCAACAGACAGAACAGATACATAAGAAAAAGCAGCTACTGAAAATGAATCCATTTGCGAACGTAATTGGTTTTGATGGGAGCTTAGCAGACGCCATCAAGAAGTTGAAAGCCGCTATTTTATATCCGCCTAATGGCTTGAATATTTTACTTACTGGAGAATCTGGGGTGGGGAAAACCTTAATTGCAGAACAATTACACCAATTTTATCAAGTTAAAATGAACCAAGAAGTTCCGTTTATTTATTTTAATTGTGCAGAATATTTCAACAATCCAGAATTATTAACTTCGCATCTGTTTGGCTATAAAAAAGGCAGTTTCACTGGTGCCGTCAATGACCAAAAAGGTTTAGTGGAGTTGGCAGATGGCGGTTTTTTATTTTTAGATGAAGTCCATCGATTAACGAGCGAAGGCCAAGAAAAATTGTTTACAGTTTTGCATAAAGGGTATTTTACACGGATGGGCGAAGCCGAAAAACAAAGAAATGTATCGATAAAATTTATTTTTGCAACAACCGAAGCCGTCAATCAACATTTTTTGAAAACGTTTTTAAGAAGGATCCCTGTGACATTAGCCATTCCAGCTTTAGCCGAGCGCTCTTTGAAAGAAAAAATTCAATTGATTTTGTCCTTTTTCTTAGAAGAAAGTCAACGGATTCAAAAGAATATCCACATTCGTTATGAGGCGTTGAAACAATTAACGTTTACTCATTTTGAAGCCAACGTTGGTGAATTGAAAGCGGCGATTCAATTTATGAGCGCACAAGCCTATTTAGAAGTGTTCGACCAATTAACGGAAACTATTTGCATTGAAGCAAACGAGGGGACAGTCACAGAGCAACCTGATGTAGAAAGTCTGCTGGCTTTTAATGAGTGGATACCTAACGATGGCCTCACGATTCAATACAACCATTTTTATTTAAGCAGTCAAGAGTTACTCAAATCGGAAAGTCTGAAAAATGATCGTTTTTATAATTTTCTATTGAAAGAATATGCGGATTTGAAAAAATTAACTCTTTCGACAGAGGATGCGCTAGCAATCATGCAAAACAAAGTCGAGCAACTTTATGATATGGACATTTTTGCTCAAGAACCGCTAGCCTTAGAGGCCATTGACGAAACATTGCAGCCAAAAATTCAAGAAGCCATTGTCTTTTTTGAACAATTAATCCAAGAAAAATTGACAGAGGATTTCCAGAATATTTTAATTGTCCACCTTTATTCTGCTGTTTTTTATTCTGCACAAATGAATGAAACGTTTTATTCAGATACCAAAAATATCTATTCTGGCAAAGTAACCCAGTATCAAGCTGCTAAGACCATGGTGGACTTTCTACAAACATTGTTTGGGATTTCTTTTGCTGATACGGAAATCCTCTTTTTCGATCTATTTATTCGTAAAGTCACAGCTAAAAAAAGAGCGCACTCAGATGAAGAAAACTGTGGCGTTATCGTCGTTGCACATGGTGCCGCGACGGCCAGTAGCATGGTTGAGTACACCAACCTTCTGTTTTCAACAACGGTCATGCGTGCAGTTGATATGCCGATTAATCAATCAGTGGAAGAAACATTAGAAAAAGTCCGTGCAATTGTAAAGCAAAATCAGTATAAAAAAATTATTTTAATGGTGGACATCGGTTCCCTGGTTTACTTTGGTAATGCTATCAGTCAAACGTTTCAAATGGAAGTGCTGCTAATTAGCAATATCAATCTCTTAACATTGCTAGAAGTGGCCCGAGAAGTCATTTATGAATCGACGGCATTTGAGTATCTATTACCAGTCTTAAAAGAAAAAAATCATCGCGCCTTGATTTGCAGTAAAGGTCGCTTCAACGAGGCAAAAGTTCTCATTATTTCCTGTCTAACTGGCATGGGGACTGCTATTAAAATTGAACAGTTGTTACTAAAAACTTTTCCCAATGAATTACTAACGAATGTACGCATCATTACTTTAGAGAAAAGAGAAGTGGAAGACATTGATCGCTTGCATTCTTTTGTTCGGAAAGAAGAGAAAATCGTTGGCATCATTGGCACCGTAAAGACAGAAGTGCCAGATATTCCGTTTATTTCTTTACAAGATTTACTATCGAAGCGGGGCATTCAGCTAGTTTTCGAATTATTAGGCCATCATTTAGAAGAAAAACAAAACCAAGAGTTACTAAAAAAAGTTTCAGCTAAATATATTCAAGGATTATCAATCGAAGCTATTACAGACTTACTAACGGTTTTGAATCCTACAACCATTTCAATCGAATTAGCTAAGATTTATTCAGACATTTGCTTGCAAACTAAAATAAAAAGTGACGAAAAGATTTTACTTCGTTTTATCATTCATTGTGCTTGTATGTTAGAACGGCAATTGTTGAATCCAGAATATGACCCGACAGCTTATGAAGTGTCATATCGAGAGTTGCCAGAAGCTGTATCTGTCATAAAAATGGCGTTTCGACCGCTTGAAGTGTCCTATAATCTGTTGATTCCACCTTTGGAAGTGCGCTATATTTATGAATTGCTCTTTGAAAAGGCTTAATTCAAACGGAAATGAAAGTTGGCACACTTATTGCTTTTAATAAAATGATTAATTAGCAAAGGAGTTTGTTTATGGAAAATGAACCAATTTTACTTTTAACACACAATGGTTGGGGCTTGGAATTAGTCAAAAGCGTCCAGATGATTGTTGGAGAAGTCACAAATGTACATGAAGTTGCATTACAAGCAGAGGATTCACTGGGGGATTATTTAGAACGAGTCACAGAAAAAATTGACCAATTAACGTGGCACAACCAGTTGCTAATTTTAACAGATGTTAAAGGCGGCACACCTAGTAACGTTGCATTACGTTTATCAAAAGATTATGACCTCCTGATTGTGTCAGGATTATGCACATCGTTATTATTAGAATCCGTCATGAAACAAAGTGGTCCTGGGTTTCGTTTACAAGATGCAGAGATGATTCAACAAGCAGCAGTAGACAGTTGTCAAATTTTAGAAATTCCAAAATAAGAAAGTACAGGTGAACAGAATGTCAAAAATCGTATTAACAAGAGTCGATAGCCGTTTAATCCATGGACAAGTAGTGACTAAATGGTTACAACAATCAGGTGCAAATGAAATTTTGGTAGTGAGTGATGAACTAGAGCAAGATGAATTTTTACAAAGTATTTATTTAATGGCGGCGCCTCCAGGGGTTTCTGTAGTAATTAAAGGGATTGAAAGTGCCAAAGAATATTGGGAATCGCAAGAAAAGGAAGAGAAAAAGGTGTTATTTTTAGTGCCAGATTTAACGACCTTAAAAGCGATGGTGGACCAAGAAATTATTAAAGAGGAGATTCAAGTTGGTGGCTTAGGTGGCGGACCAAATCGGAAAAATGTTTTAAAAAATATCAATTTATCTGAAGAAGATGTTGCAATTTTGACTGAACTTTTAACGAAGGGCATCCATGTTTTCTTCCAAGCGATTCCCGAAGAAAATCCCCTACCAATTCAAAAATTAATTGAAAAATATCAATCACTATAATCAGAGAAAAAGGAGAGAATCATATGGGCGTTTTAGGTGTTTCAATTATTATGGGACTTTATTATTGGTTTGCACGTTTGCGTTTTGGGTACACATTTTCAGGCATGCTGTCTCAGCCATTAGGTGCAGCGTTGGTGGCTGGTTTAGCAACAGGAAAACTTAGTGAAGCAATGGTTGTGGGGGCGGGGATTCAACTTGTTTATCTAGGAGTCACCTCCACACCGGGCGGCAATGTGCCTAGTGATCCGGCTTTAGCTTCAGCAATCGCGATTCCGATTGCTTTAGGTGTGGGAATGAATGCCGAGGCGGCTGTTGCACTAGCTGTTCCTTTTGGTGTGTTAGGCGTCTTTATGGATCAATTACGGCGGACCATCAATGCGACTTGGGTGCATATGGCTGATAAATATGCAGAAGAGTTAAATTATGGGGGGATTTACCGAGCTGCGTTTGTTTATCCAGCTTTAGCGGGATTTTTAATTCGCTTTCCGTTGGTTTTTGCGGCGAACTTTTTTGGTCAATCCGTGGTGAATAAAGTCTTAGAAGTTATCCCAGCATGGTTGATGCACGGCTTTGAAGTAATGGGTGGTATTTTACCAGCGTTAGGCTTCGCCTTAACAATTATGGTAATTGGCAAGAAAAATTTGATTCCTTATTTTTTAATTGGTTTTGTTGCAGTAGTATATTTTGGCGCAGAAGTTATGGCCGTCGCTATTTTAGGAATCTGTATTGCCTTTTTAGTTAGAAACAAGGCATTGAGTGAGGAGGCAGCATAATGGAACAAATGACACAAGCAAATGAACAACAATTGGAACAGAAAAAAATTACTAAAAAAGAATTATCCAAAGCCTTTTGGATTTATCAACTAGGCTGTGAATTATCAAATTCTTATGAACGTCTTCAAAGTTTAGTTTTTTGTGCATCGATGATTCCAGCAATTAAAAAACTTTACGCAGACGATGAAGAACAACAAAGAGAAGCTCTGAAACGTCATTTGAATTTTTTTAATACTGAAGGAACAGTAGGGGCTTCCATTCAAGGGATTGCAATTGCTATGGAGGAAGAAAAATCCAATGGTGCAGCGATCTCTGATACGGCGATCACATCGATTAAAACTGGGTTGATGGGTCCGCTGGCTGGGATTGGCGATTCGATTATTTGGGCAGCATTAATGCCGTTAATCATTTCCATTTTTATTCCAATGGCTAAAGGAGGTAACGTGATTGGAAGTATCGGTCCGTTGGTTCTGTACACAGCCATTACATTATACATCAGTTGGACGTTAGTGAATAAGTCCTATACATTAGGGCGTAATTCAATCTTAAGTTTGTTAAAAGACGGCAAAATTAAGCAAGTCATTTATTCAGCAAATGTTTTAGGAATGATGATGATGGGCGCTTTAAGTGCGAGTTATGTTAAAATTGCTAGCCCGATGACGTTTAAAGTTACTGGCGGTGCCACGATTGTTTTACAAGATATTCTAGATCAAATTATGAAAGGGTTACTTCCTTTAGCAGCAGTCATGGCTATTTATTTCTTCATGGTAAAAAAAGGCCCACGTTACGGTATCATTATCGGCACGATTGTCTTAGTTAGTTTGGTCACTTCATTCTTTGGTTTGTTATAAAGGAGAAAATAATGAATAGTTACGAAAAATTCCACTTAAAAGAAGTCATTAATGCTTCTGGCAAAATGACCATTCTAGGTGTCTCCAAAGTTTCGGAGGCAGTCCTCGCGGCTCAACGATTCGGCGGCGAACATTTCTTTGAAATGAGTGAACTTAGTGTGCAAACAGGGGCCTTTTTAGCCAACTTGTTGAAGGCAGAAGATGCCCAAATCGTTTCCTCGGCTTCGGCGGGGATTGCCCAATCGGTGGCTGCCTTGATTGGAAAAGGCAGCTTGTACCACGCGTATCATCCTTATACAGAAAAAATTGAACAGCGAGAGATTGTTTTACCTAAAGGGCACAACGTGGACTACGGCACGCCTGTAGAAGTTATGGTAGCGCAAGGCGGCGGCCAAGTGGTGGAAGCTGGCTACGCCAACATGTGCAGTCCAGAACACGTGGAAATGATGATTTCTGAAAAAACAGCGGCCATTCTATACATCAAAAGCCACCATACCGTGCAAAAAAGTATGCTGACGGTGGCCGAAGCGGCCAAAGTGGCGCAACGCCACAAGGTGCCGCTAATTGTTGACGCGGCAGCAGAAGAAGATCTTTTCAAATACACCGAAGCAGGCGCTGATTTGGTGATTTACAGCGGCGCCAAAGCCATTGAAGGGCCAAGTGCTGGTTTAGTGGTCGGGAAAAAAGAATACATTGACTGGGTGCGCCTACAAGGCAAAGGCATTGGTCGAGCAATGAAAATTGGCAAAGACAATATCTTGGGCTTTACGCAAGCAGTGGAAGAATATTTGGCGCATGGCAGTGAATCAGGGGCTTCGATGCAAGAGCGTTTAAAACCGTTTGTTGAAGCTATCAACAACTTGTCAGATTTAACCGCCAAAATCGTCCAAGATGGCGCTGGCCGAGACATTTATCGCGCCAGTGTCAAAGTGGACGGCAGAAAAACCGCTAAGGAAGTCATCCAAGCATTAAAAGCAGAAAGTCCAGCCATTTATACGCGAGAATATCAAGCCAACAATGGCATCATTGAATTTGACATTCGTTCTGTCAATCAAGAAGAAATGAACAAAATCGTGCAACGATTACAAGAAATTATGGACACAAAGGAGAAATAAGCCATGTCATTAAAACCTAATTATTTAGAAGAACGCATTTGTTTAAACGTCTTAGCCAATTCAGTAGAAAATGCCCAAGCCTGTTATGAAGCAGCAGAAGGGCATGTTGTGTTAGGCGTCCTTTCAAAAAACTATGAAACCGATGAAGCAGCCATTGACGATATGAAAAAATACCAAGCAGCAACCAACAACGCTTTATCTGTCGGCTTAGGGGCTGGCGATCCTAATCAAAGTCAAATGGTGGCTCGCTTATCAGAAGTTCTACAACCGCAACACGTGAACCAAGTCTTCACAGGTGTCGGCGCTTCGCGGGCCTTACTTCGTCAAGACGAAACAGTGATTAATGGCTTGGTTTCACCCACAGGCAAAGTTGGCTATGTTAACATTGCGACAGGTCCGTTAAGCTCGGGTGCGCCAGCGGCGGAAGTACCTATCGAAACCGCCATCAAATTGTTGAAAGACATGGGAGGCAGTTCCATTAAATATTTCCCGATGAAAGGCTTGGCTCACAAAGAAGAATACCAAGCAGTAGCAGCAGCTTGTGCCAAGTATGACTTTTATTTAGAGCCAACAGGGGGCATTGATTTAGAAAACTTTGAAGAAATTGTTCAAATTGCGGTGGATGCCGGCGTTAAAAAAATCATTCCTCATGTCTACAGCTCAATTATTGATCAAGAAACAGGGGACACTAGAACAGAAGACGTGAAAACGTTACTAACCATGATGAAAAACACATTGAATAAGTAAAGGGCCAATCTTTAGTTGACTTTCTTCGCCAGATTTGCTACTCTCAAGTGGAGAATAAATAAAAACCAACAAATGAATGTGGGGTATTTTGGTGAGTGTCGTAGGTATCTAATTGATAAGTTGAATAACCAGTGAACCAAGCAAGGTTTATTTGGTGTGCTTAGAAAGTGATACCTGTCAGTCATCTCAATTACTAAATACCTCCTTTAAAAGAGGTTTCTTTAGTAACCTTTATCCAATGATAAAGAGGACAGCGGTAGAACGCTGTCCTCTTTTTTCTGTAGAAACTGGTTTTTATTTAAAGGCGCCAGGTATTCTTTTCGTGATAGAAAGGAAGAAAAAACAAATGAATCATGAAACCATTCAAAAATTACAATTTACAACAATTCTTAAAGAAGTTCAAACACGTGCGATTGGCGAGTATAGTAAAGAACGGTTGGCGAAAATGGTCCCTGCAACACGTTTAGAAACAGTGCAGTCCCGCTTAACGGAAACAACCGAGGCCCGCTTAATTATTGATAGCGGACAACACGTCCCTTTCATGGGCTTGAGCCAAATTACCCGCTTGCTTCAACAAGTGAAAAAAGGCTTAATCCTTACACCAAACGAATTGATTGAGGTCGCTGACTTTTTAAGAAGTAGTCAGCGAATCCAGAAGTTTTTTGAAAAAAATCAATACCAAACAC